>Ga0207641_10002506_pt1 | contig 16941 bp, 14 predicted proteins | sample KBSSwiS62_FD_184306 | JGI IMG/M metagenome (GOLD analysis project Ga0207641, IMG submission 184306) | Switchgrass rhizosphere microbial communities from Kellogg Biological Station, Michigan, USA - KBS Switchgrass S6-2 (SPAdes) (version 2) | ecosystem: Host-associated > Plants > Roots >... | reverse complement strand
CCAAGCTCTCGCGCAAATTCCATGACGTCTAAGTTACCGTCATGGGCTTGACCGATCCTCTCAACCAAACCGATCCAATCAGGATCGTTTGGCCCTGCGGAAATCCAGACCTCCTGGATTTTCGGAAGACATTCTTCCGGTCGAAATCCGCCCACGGTCCACGAAGCTGTCAGTGCCACAGCCAGTGCCGCCGTTTCTGCCTTGGGATCGGTGTGGGTCAGTCGCGTTGATACCCGCACATAATCACCTATCTGAACAACGTTGCCGGCGAAATAGGCGCCGATCAGCGCACTCCGCATGGCGGGGCCATTGCCGGCGGAAAAGACTCCGCTGCGCGACGGTGAAAATCCCAGCCAAAGCTTGAGAATCGCTCGCAGCGTGGCGAAACCAATACCTGCTGGCATACAGAGCAGCCACCAGCGTAGTTTCCAAGCCAGCTTCTTTTGAAAGGATTGCGCATCCACGGCCGCAGCCAGGCATTGCGCCACAAACACCGTGTGCTCCGTGTCATCGCTCACCATGCCCCGGCCCATAACCAAGCGTTGGGCCCAAGATCCAGGCCATCGCTTTTGGATTCTCCAAGGAGGGAGATTTTCGGCTGGCAGCCCCAGACTGTCCCCCACGGCGGTTCCGAACAGGACGGCGTGGATGGGACGATTCATCGTGTGATTTAAGCTTATTGGAAATAAAGACCCGCGTAGATCTTGTAATCCACAAGGCAGCCTTCCTTGCGCTTGGCCTCGATCCAAGTCGTCAATTCAACCAGCGGCACCGTGTGCACCTGGATGTTTTCAGAACCGTCGCCGCCGCCTTCGGAGACTTTCTTCAATCCTCGTGCCCGGAAGAACGTCACGATTTCAGTCGAGAGCCCGGCAGAAGGCGGTCCCTCGGTCAGGTATTCCATCCGCTCGGCTTCATAGCCGGTCTCTTCGAGCAACTCCCGTTTCGCGGCTTCGGCCAGGGCCTCATCCTCTTCCCCCTCGATGTCCCCGGCAAGACCCGCGGGAATTTCGATGACCCTCTGATTGACCGGTACACGAAACTGCTCTACGAGGATGATCTCCTGGTTTTCGGTGATGGGCAGGATCGCGACAATGCCGCTGGTTTTGCTCCGCTCCACGTACTCCCAGTGGTCCTTCTTTTTGATCCTGAGAAAGCGCCCCTCGAATAGGACACCGGACGCAGAAGTCTTGGGCAAATCGAGTAACGCGAGGATCTTCCTGGCCCAAATCCTGTCGGCTTCCTTCTCGGATTCGCTCAACTCTTGGTACGTCGCCGTCAACTGGCGTTTCCACCGTTCAAGATTCTCCGGTGTCTGATTCGATAAAAAATGCTGCGCCCACGCCGCCCATTGTTCGTGTTCCAAGGCTGCAAGACGTTCGAGAAGAGTGTCGTTCATAGTGATGTTAGGTCAGGCTGTCCATGCTTTCGGAATCTTGAGTCTGTCGTCCAAATCGATCGTGCAATCCGGGCCGCGAAAGACATCCACAATCGTGAGTTGACCCACAATGTGCTGGTTAAATTCTTCGAGTTCTTCCGCAGGAACCCAAAGTTCCAGATGCTGCTTTCCTCCCACTTTCTGGACAGGAAATTTCGCTGCGTAGGCAGATTTGACATCGAATCGAAGTACGAAACCGATTTGGTTGGGTTCCGACTTCGCATTCCAATCGCGTGCGATCTGTTGCGCATATTCCCGATTCATCACGGGATAAAAAATAGGCTGTTCGGGCAAACGCGGCGGCCACGCCTTCATGCCCGATTCATGGATCAGCTTGAGTTCATTCAAACCGGTCGGGCGAAACAGCGTGGTGAGAGGCGGCTGACTTGAACGCTTTGGGGCAGCCGACGCTTCTTTGTAGGCGATATATTGCACCGGCACATGATCGACCAGCCAGACGCCATTATCCGAAAGAAAAAAGGCATGACCGGCCCGATGCATGTCTCCAGACATGATCTCCAGGATCACGGGCTTGCCCCGGCGTTGTCCGACTTTCTCAGCTGTTTCCATATCGGCGGAAAGATGCACATGGTGGCGATCTCCTTTTTGAATACCCGTCGCGAGGATTGAATCCACAAAACGATCCACAGTGCCGTGATAGAGGATATCCGGAGGTATTTGCGGAGCCAGGGCCAGGTCAACTTCAATGGAATGCCCCTGATTGGCCCGGATCTGCTTCCTGTCTTCGCTCAACGCAAAACGTTGCTTGTCACTTTCACGCACCAGTCGCTCCAACTCCTCCCGGCTCAACTTCCGTCCATGCCGGGCCATCGCTTCCAGCAGCACCTCGACCTCGATCCAGCCATTGGGATCGAGCGAAACGCCGATGGTCTCTGGCTGGTGACGAAGCATCAGGCTCAGGAACTTGCTTTGGCTGACATCCTTCTTGCTCATGATTCTTGCTGTTAATTTTCGTGCAGGTGAAGTTGCGGCGTTGGACCGTTATCGATGCGAATCACCTTGTCCGGGTTTTGGTACTGGGCCACCAGATACCGGGTCAGGTCGACCTGGAGTTCGTGCATCCTGGCGAAGAAACCCGTTTGCTCTTCATGCAGGGCCCGCTCGTGTTCGAGGACCAATTCGTTTTGACGTTTTTTCACCTGGGCCGCCACTTCCTCCTCGCGCCACTTGGCTTCCAGAAGCTGTTTCTGGTCAGCTTCGCGGTGAGTCAATTCCGCTTCATGTTCCAGTTGCTTCAGCCGGTTCTGATGCTGGGTCTCGGCCTCTTCCATCTGCTGCCTTGTCGCGGCACGTTCCAGTTCGCGCCTTAGCTTTAGATCGGCCAGTTCCTGGGCCTGCCGTTCCGTATCGGCCTCCAAGACCAGTCGCGTGCGGCATTCAATGGCATTGTCATGCATTGTCTGCAGTTTGTCGCTCGCGTAGTAACCGCGATAGACCACCTTGGTGATCCTGTAGCCAATTTTTTCCGCCCGCTGGGTCAATTGCTGATAGGTCTCGATTTGGTTGAGGGCATCGGTCCTGGTCTTGAATGCCTCGAAATCATGGCCTCCGACGAAATCGATGATGTCCGCGCTCAGCGCATTGATGAAATCGGCAATCGGATCATGCGTCTGGTCCAGCATCTTCTCGATATCGACCAGCTCAAAAAAGACCATCAACTTCACCACCAGCAAGGCGTCATCCGCTGTTCTGACACTCTCCACGTCAAAATACATCTGATCGGGAATGACCCGAAGTTTGGTGAACACAAGCGCATGTGGCACTTTGCGCTGCCCGTGCTTGGGATCCGTCCCGTGCCAACTGAATAAGTGTACCCATTCCTCGGGAGTTGGAACAAACAGTGCCGGACCTCGCACTACGCTACGCGTCACGATTTGGTCGTTCTTCCGGTAAACCACCAGGGCTTCATTGGCGTCCACCTTGGTGGCCATTTCAATTTTGATCTCGAGGTGGACGATCGGATCAAACCAAACGGCCGCCGGCCCCGGCACATGCTCCGTCGTGCCGTCCTTCTTTCGAATGACCAGATATTGATGCGGCTCCGCACTGTATCGCCGCAACGGCACGGTCTTCGCCGTCAAAACAGCCAGTCGCGTAGGTCCATCCACATAGGTCACACGGCCATTGGTATGCAAAACCATGACCCGCTCACCTTGGGGAACTGTTTTGAGTCCAAACATAGTTGTTTCTTTCGTGTTAATTCAATAAATCTGCGGCCTGCTTGATCGTCACACCCGCCTGGCGCATCTCGCTAATCGCCTTTTGGACGTCCCCGGGATGGAGATCAACGCCTCGGCTGGCATCTTCAATCAGCGTTGTCTTAAACCCCAGGGCAACTGCGTCCAATGCCGTGAACTTCACGCAATAGTCCGTAGCCAATCCAAGGACATACACCTCGGTGACACTCCACTTTTTGAGAAACTCTCCCAGTCCGGTCGCATGCCGCTTCCCATTATCAAAGAAGCCACTGTAGCTATCGACCTCGGGATCGGTGCCTTTTTGAAAGACCGCTGCCCATTTCTCTCTATCGAGACCAGCAACAAAATCGGCACCAAGTGTGTCCTGAACACAGTGTGCGGGCCACAAATGATGCGGAATTCCACCAAGATCGACGACATCCCCCGGCTTTTTATCCACATGATTATCGGCCAGGCTCCCGTGGCTTGCCGGATGCCAATCCTGCGTGGCGACGACCAGATCAAAACGCGTCTGAAGCTTGTTGATCAAAGGAACCAGCTCCTTTCCCCCCTTCACCGCGAGTGCGCCGCCTTCCACGAAGTCATTCTGCATATCCACAATAATCAGTGCTTTCATAATTCGAAATTGAAGCCCTTCTTTTTCAGTTGCCGGTACTTGGTTTCGTCAAAGCGATAGAGACGTGCCGCCCGGTGAGCGACGTCCTGCTCGATCTCATCGGTCTCGACGAGGAGATCCATGCCGAGGATCTTTTTGCGAAAGTTCCGCTTGTCCAAAGACATCTCCAGGATCGTCTCGTAAAGATGCTGCAGTTGCGTCAGCGTGAATTTGGGCGGCAATAACTCGAAGCCCAGGGGCTCGTACTGCACCTTCCCCTTCAAGCGCTGGAGCGCTGCATCGATAATTTTTTCATGATCGAAGGCCACCCGGGGCAGGTCATTGATATCAAACCAGGCCGCATTCCGGGCGTCAGTCGCTCCCTTGATGCGGTGGTCGCTGAGTTTGACCAATGCATAGTAGGCCACCGTCACCACCCGCTCACGCGGATCGCGCTTCGGCTCACCAAAGGTATAAAGCTGCTCCAGGTAGACCTTGCTGACACCAGTCTCCTCCTGCAATTCGCGGAGGGCAGCTTCGTCCAGGGATTCCTCAACCCGGACGAAACCTCCCGGAAGCGCCCATTTGCCCGCAAAAGGCTCGAGCCCGCGCTGAATCAACAGCAGCTTGAGGTCCCCTTCGTCAAAGCCAAAAACAACGCAGTCGACGGTCAGCGCCGCCCGGGGATATTCGTAAGTATGTGCCATGATGGATTTGCTCTTTCTTGAAGCAAGATAGTGTTGTTTGTACACTATGTCAAGCGGGACTTTCAAATTATGCCCGATTTTAAATCAGTTCCCGAATGCACTGCAGCGCTTGCCGAAGCCGCACTTCCGGCGAGCCCTGCAGCAGTCGCCACGGAACTGGCTGTCGGGCAAGAGCATCTTTGAACCATTCGTGCATTTTGTGCCGGATATGCTCGCCGTCTCGCAGACCATCCTGGACAAAAGGGATTTCATCGCCCGTCAGCAGATAAAGGTGGGCCGGGTGGGTGGCCGCGCTATTGGCCACCTCCAAATGATCGAAGCCCATGTAGCGACGATGCCACAAGCAGGTAGCGAATGCGTTGGTATCGCAAATCAGGATTTTATTTGCCCGACGAGCCGCTTCATCCTCCAGGTTATTTTGCGCGCGCGCGATATGGATAAACTCCTCACTGGTCCAATCGACTTCACCTCGAAGCATTTTCACTTCGGAATATTCTCTCCCGTACTCGGGAACCCAACAGGTATTGAGAGCCGCCGCCAAGGCTTGGGCCAAAGTTGTTGTGCCGGTCGACTCCGCCCCCAGGACACAGACCCGTTTCGCGAACCAGGCCCGCACAGGCGATTCAAGATATTCCCAATGCGCTAATGGATCGGCCCGAATCGCCCTACCCGAACAGGGAACCCGCGCACGGGCCTTATCGACTTGAATATGCCGGGATCCCATGCAGGCGGCGTAAGTCTCCCCGTAATCCTCCGAGGTAAAAACCGCTTCAGGCGCTTGTCCCAACCATCCGATCGTCAGTTGCGCCCATTCAGCGGAATTATCGTCACTGTAAATGTCGTCGATGACCAGAACGCGAACGGTGGGATGTATTTCCCTTAGCCAGGCTCCGCGCCTTTCACCCGGAATCGTATGCTCGTTCTTTTTATCACAAACGATCACCGTTACTTGCTCCGATTGGGAAACGGCAGTATCGATAAGGAATTTGTGCCCACGGTGTGGCGGGTAGAATTTCCCAACGACTACGGCGGTGCGGAATTTCATGTCGCCCGGAGTTGTTTCCATTTCTTCCTCCACTGGGAAAAGCCGAACAGGCACATGATGATAAATATTCCGTAGAGCGCGGCCGTCAATGGGAGGCTGCGGCCAAGATACATCGGTACATAAATGAGGTCGGCGGCGATCCAGAAAAACCAATTTTCCAGGCGCTTGAGGCACAAAAGAAATTGCGCGGCTAGGCTGAGCACCGTCGTCAGGCTGTCCCAGAAAGGAACCGAATCATTTACCCGAATCAACACGACATCCATGAGCCCGGTAGCCAGCGGAACAAAAAAGATCAGGCCGATCCACTCCCCTCGCTTGGCCAGTGAAATGCCCAGCGCCTGGCGATGGGGACCGCCCCGAAGCCATTCCCACCAACCGAAAGCTCCCAGCCCGAAGTAGACAATCTGGAGAGTCATGTCGGCATAGATCCGGGCCTGCAGGAAGAGAACAAAGAACACCAGGTTGTTCGCCATGCCAATCGGCCAGTTCGCCACATGTTCACGAACAACCAGCCAAACGCAGATGCCGCCGGTCACAAAACCCAGCGTGTCCGTCACACCAAGCGACCAGACGTGAAACCAGCTCAGGCCGATCATCATGATGGAGATGACCAACATGATCATCCATTCCAGGGGAGAAACCCTTTGGTGGGCCGTCGTTCGAGACGGGGTCATGCTGTTCCATCTTTTAGCAGCATGGTGAGATCCAGAAGCTCCATTTCAAATCCACCCGACAAAATGGGAAAGCGGCACCAGGTCTTCGGATCGAGATTTTCGTCATCGAGATGAAATGACGGCGCATACCGCTCCCGTTTCCATTGGTTCCGGCACCAAAGCCGGAAAAACCGCTCCACCCAGAGACCAAGGTTCGCCCGTTCCTCCTTGGGGAACTCCGCCTGCATCCGGAAGAAAACTTCCACAGGCGTCTGCTTGTCCCGGATCGCCGCTTTTTCAATCGCATCCAGGATCGGGTATGGCATGAGATCGTCCTCGTCGGTCTGCCTGCTTTCCTGGGGGCGGAGTTCCGCTGTGGGCGCCTGCTCGTTCACGACACCAAGCTCGGGAATATTTCCCACCCCGTCCGGCCCCGTCTTCTCCACCCAACGAAGCCACTGCCGGAGAAAGGCTTTGTCGATTCCGGCGACCGGGCTCAATCCTCCGCTGGTATCGCCGTCCATCGTCGCATAGCCGACCGCCGCTTCAGAACGATTGCTGGTCGAAAGGAGCAGCGCGTTCTGCAAGTTCGCCACCATCCAAATTCCCGGCGAACGCACACGTGCCTGAATATTCTGGAGAGCGATGTCGTCGGTTTTCCAGCTCAACTTGCGGCCAAGTCCCTGCTCCACCATCCTGGTGTATTCATCGACCAGGATGCTGATATTGAACTCATGAAACGTTGCTCCAAGAGCTTGGGCTACTTGCCGCGCCGCCTCGTGGGTCGTCGACGAGCTATTCGAGCTGGCCTGATAAACGCAGGTGAGCAACCGCTCGATTAATTCGCCATCCCCGGTGATCGCTTCAATTCCGCGCAGGAACGACAGTTTTTTCTTAAGCCCATCGAGTCCTATTTCGGCGGCGGCCAGGTGTACCGCCTGGGCCACGAGGCAGCTTACCGCCGTCGAGTCCGCGCCCCCGCTGAGCGAAACAACAAAGCCCTGCGATTTACTTTTCCGGAGATAATCGAAAAGCCCAAGCGTTACGGCCCGCGTAAACTCCTCTTCTTTCAAAGTCGGGCTCAATTCCCACGACGGCGATTCCGCGCGTGGCGTTTCAAAGCGTTCCAATTTGGGCCAGGCAAAGTCGGCGTGGACGGGCTCGGTGGGAGTATTGGTGATGTCCGGGCGATAACTGGCCGTGCGCGCCTGGTTCATCCGGGTCGCGCCAATATCGATCACCGCTGAGATGACAACCGCATCGCGATACGAAAAACGTGGCCCCCGGGCCAGCAAGGCGCCACCACTGGCAATAAGCGCGCCGCCGTCGTAGATGGCCCGCCCCGACTCGTTACCCAGCAGATTGCTGTAAACGTAGCTGGCATTGAAGGCCCGCGAACCTTCCAGCACAAACCGCTCACGAATCCGGATCTTGCCGAAGGCGAAATGACTCGCGCTGGGATTGAGGATGATGTCGATACCTTGCAGGGCCAACGCCGCACCCGGTCTCGCCGCGACCCAGGCATCCTCGCAAATCTCGAGGCCGATCCGCACATCGCCAATCTGGAAAAAGATATCTCCAATCGGATAACTCTTTCCCAGCACCTCGACCGTTGTCCTCACCTGTTGCGGCCACGGCTTGAACCAGCGGGGCTCGTAATGAATCCCATCCCCGGCCAGGAATCGTTTCGCCACGAAGCCCAAAATCTTGCCGTCGACGGCAACGCACACGACGTTGAACAGCGCGTTCTGGAACATCAACGGCAGTCCCAGGGTCACAACCATGCCCCGGGTTTCGGGGATCAATTTCTCCAGGATATTCAGCGCCGTTGCCTGGATTCCTGCGGAATGAAAGGCGTCCTCGCAGCCATAACCAGTGATGCAGAGCTCCGGTAGACAAAGGATCGTCGCGCCTTGAGTCCGTGCATCCCCAATAGCCTCGCGAATGCGCGCTTCATTTCCCACCCAGTCGAGCGGGACCTGGTTCAGGACTGCAGCGGCAACGCGAATGAGTTTCATGCGTGCTCTTTCAGGGCTTTCACGAACAACGGAGCCACGGGATACACCTTCAGGAAAGCACTCTTCAATTGCATCGCCCGGGGATGGCTGTCCGTCACATGAATGCTTCGGATGACGCCCGAGGCGCGTAATTTTTCGCAGGCATCACCTGGAAAGAGGCCATGCGTGCTGATCACGTCAATCACCTTGGCTCCGGCGTCCTGATAAACTTTTGCGGCATTGAGGAGCGAACCTCCGGTCCGGATCATGTCATCGTAAATGATGACGTGGCGGCCCTTCACTTGCGCACTGACCCCCGTCACAGCGGTGCGGCGGCCGTTCATTCGTCGCTTGTAAACAAACGCCGGGTCCACGCCCAGGTCCTCTGCCAGCGATTGCACCCATTTGGCTCGTCCTGCATCTGTGGAGCCCAGCACAAAGTCCTTGCCGCCGAGCTTCCTTGCTGTCCGTATGACGAAATCCTTCCCGTAAACATGGAACGCCGTGAGATCACCCTCGAAATAGTGAGGAATGCCTTCCGAATGCAAATCGAGGAGAAAGATTCGATTGCCCAATGCGGCGTTGGGTATGGATGAAAGTAACCGGGCGCGTGTTTTGGCCGTGACGACCTCGCCTAGTTTGGCCGCCCTTTCCATCGTCGAATAGCTGTAGTAAGGGACAACGAGATCAAGGCAGCGGGCCCCGTATTTGACCAGCGCACAGGCAAGGTCATAAAGCTCAAGCGTGTCTTGATCACTGATGGTTCCCCCCACCAGGACGACGTCCTTGTCGGAGACATTCGAGAGGATCCGCTGGTATCGTTCCCCATCCGGAAATTCGCGCACTTCCATTTTCCCAAGGGGCCAACGGGTTAATCGGGCAATTTGTTCAGCCACTGCCCCATACGAACGGGTGTTGAAAACATGGTGGACGTGATTCATCTCGGTTTTTCCTCCCCTTCCAAAATTTCTTCGTAAATCTCCAAGTCGCTTTCACCGAAACAGCAAAAGATGACTTCGCTCAAAGCGGGTTCCTTCGTTACAAACGCTCGCGTGGTGCTTACCGCCACTTCGGCTGCGGCGCGCAAAGGGTAGCGATAGGCCCCTGTACTGATCGCGGGAAAAGCAACCGACTTAAGTCCCCGTTCGACGGCAAGCTGGAGCGAGTTGCGGTAACAGGCCATAAGGAGTTCTTCTTCTCCCTTGGAGCCGTCGCGATAAACCGGACCAACCGTGTGGATCACGTATCGGGCAGGCAACTTATAGCCCGGGGTGATTTTGGCCTGACCTGTTTTACAGCCGTTGAGCTTTCTGCATTCTTCCAATAATTGAGGCCCGGCTTTCCGGTGGATGGCCCCATCCACGCCCCCGCCACCAAGCAATGAGGTATTGGCTGCATTGACGATAACGTCCACAGTCAGCTTGGTGATGTCACCTTGGATGGCTCGAAGTGTTGTCATGTCGGTTATGTATCGATGCCCCGTGCTTTCAGGATGAGTTCCGTCTTCAACTGATTCAATCCGGCTTCCAGGCCCACGGGGTATTCGTGCGGATTCAGGAAACGCTTGATGCCGTCATGGAAGCTGGCCAGTTGGTCCAGCGTTTTCTGGCGTAGCTCCAGGATTTTCGGGCCCTGATAGACCAGCGTCCCCTGCTTGAATACGGGCACCAAGAGTTCCTCGGTCGTCGCCTCCGCCGGTATCTTCTTGCTCCGGCTCATGTTGATCGGGTCCACGATGACATGGTTGTTTTTCATCGGCACGCCCTCGTTGTAGATCATGTCACCAATGAATTCGTTCCCGAGCTTGAAGCGGCGCACCTGTTGAATGCCTGGATTCGACACCTTGATCGGTTGTTCCGATAGCTTGAGGCTGTATCTCCAGTTCCCCTCTTCTTCACGGATCGCCCCGAGTTTGTAGACCCCTCCCATGGCAGGTTGATCGAAAGCGGTCACCAGCTTCGTGCCCACGCCCCAGATTCCTACCTTGCCTCCCTGCTGCTTGATGCTGGTGATCGTCTGCTCGTCGAGATCGTTGCTCGCGACGACGACCGCTTTCGGGAATCCCCCCTCGTCCAGGATTTTGCGCGCTTCGATGCTGAGATAGGCCAGGTCGCCCGAATCAAGACGCACCCCCACCAGTTCATGCCCCTTTTCGCGCAAACGCTTGCCCACCCGGACGGCTGTGCGCACACCTTCAATAGTGTCGTAGGTATCGACGAGAAAGACGCAATTGTTGGGCATCGCATCGGCGTAGGCCCCAAAGGCCTCTTCCTCCGTTGCAAATGACATCACCCAGCTATGCGCATGGGTCCCTTTCACCGGAATGCCGTAGCGCATGCCGGCCAGGACATTTGATGTAGCGGCGCATCCGCCGATATGAGCCGCCCGGCTGGCCGCCATCGCGCCGTCAATCCCTTGGGCGCGGCGCAATCCAAATTCAAGGACCGGCTCAGGGGCGGCCGCGCGGCAAATCCTCGCCGCCTTGGTCGCGATCAGCGTTTGGAAATTGACGATATTGAGCAGTGCCGTTTCCAGGATCTGACATTGGATGATCGGGCCACGCACGCGCACGAGAGGTTCATGGGGAAAAACCAGCGTGCCTTCCGGAATCGCGTCGATGTCGCAGGTAAATTGCAGCTGCTTGAGATAATCGAGGAATCCCGTCTCAAACAAAGGCTGTCCGTCATTGCCCGTCAGGGTTGCTAGGTACGCCAGCTCGTCCGGATCGAATCGGAAGGTCTCAATGTATTCGATGACATCGGCCAGACCGCAAGCCACGCTGAAACCGCTGTTGAAGGGGTTCTTGCGGAAAAAGAGATGAAACACCGCCTCCCGCTCATGGACCTGGTTCTTCCAGTACCCATAGGCCATGGTCAGCTGGTAGAGGTCCGTCAGGAGGACCGAGTACTTCTTTTGTTCAGGTTTCATCTTAGTGTTATTATTACACTAACAAGCCGGGCGCGCAAGTTCTTTCTTACCCGGTTCTCCGTTAACTGACAATGCGCTCCCAATCGAGTTGAAAGCGCAGCAGGTATTTGCGCAGTCGGTCGGCGTCGTTCGCCTGGCTCCGTTTTTGACGGGAGACCGCGAAGAGTTTGCGCCCGGCTTCGGAGAGAGTGCGGCTTTCCCGGCAGGTGCGGACGACGTACTCCAGTTGCGCCAGGTCGAACGGATCGATTTCGCTTAATTGCGTTTCACTGAACAGGTTTTCCAGTAAGTCCGTGAGCGTCTTGGGGGCGGGCGGTATCTCGTCCTTCGGCCATTTGGCCTGGAGTCGGCTGATTTCCTGGCCGACTGCGTCAGGCGTGATCCGGCCCGTCCGTGCGAGCGTGGCCATGCGTATGACCGAGGCATTGAGATCGCGAAAGTTGGCCGTCCATTTCGCCGCCGGTGAAGTCGCGAAGGCGAGATAGCGGTCACGGCCTTCCTTGTTGAAGGTGGCCCGCCGACCCGAGGCCCGGGCATACTTCTCCAGTTCGTAATCGAGATTCGGTTCAATGTCTTCGGGCCGTTCGCGCAAACTGGGTAATCGAAAGGTCCACAGGTCAATGCGCGCCAGTAAGTCTTCCCGGAACCGGCCGGCTTGCACCTCGGCCTGCAGGTCGCGATTCGTCCCGGCAATCAGCTGAAATTCACTTTTCACTTCCCGGTCGGAGCCCAGGGGAAAGAAGACGTGCTCCTCCAGGGCGCGGAGGAGCATGGCCTGCTCATCCGGACCGAGTTCACCGATTTCATCCAGGAAGAGGAGTCCTCCGTCGGCCGCCTTGAGCAGTCCTTCCCGGTCCCGCACGGCCCCGGTAAAGGAACCCTTGGTGTGACCAAAGAGAGTCGACATCGCAGCGTCCCCACGAATCGTCGCGCAGTTCACCTCCATGAAACCGTCCCCGACCTGGCGGCGCTGCTTCTTGAGTTCGTAAATCTTCCGCGCGAGTTGGGATTTGCCCGCCCCGGTCGGTCCCATCAGCAAGACGGGATCCTTCGAGGAGACCACCACTTTTTCGATATGCTCAATCAGGCCGTTGAATGCGGCGTTCCGCGTCGCAATGCCCGATTTGAGAAAGGAAAGACTCTCCTCCTTCTCCTTGTGAAATCGCGTGGCGAGTTTGTCGTAACGCGAGAGGTCGAGGTCTATCAGCGAATAAGTGCCGGCGGGATCTTTTTTGCCCCGCGTGCTCGGGGAGGTTTGCAGAAGCACCCCGGGAATGTCCCGCGCTTCCGTCAGGAGAAAGAGACAGATCTGCGCGACGTGCGTCCCCGTCGTGATGTGCACGGCATAGCGCTCCCGCTCCAAATCAAATCGATAGTTCCGCACAAAATCATGCAGCGCTCCATATACCTCCTCGAAGTCCCAGGGATCCTGGAACTCAACCGCATGACACCGCACCGATGTCTCCGGCGAAATGGAGGCAATGTCGCGGCAAATGGTTTGCGACAGAGTTGTGTACCTCGCGGGACTCAGCAGCTCCAGCCGGCTCACCAAAAGGTCCTCGTGCTGACATACCGCGACCGTCGGACGCCACGCTTCCCACCGATTCGGCCCGGTCCCCCGGTCCAGCATCGTGCCAAGCAATCCAATGACTACCAGATCGCGTTTGTGGCTATCTGACATGCTAGATTACTATCTTATAAGCTAAATTTTGTCGACATTTTGAATACAGAGTATCCGACGTTTCATTGTTCGAATAAATTTTATCTCACTTATGCCGAATCACTTAACAGGCTGATACTCACCATATTTTCCAGGTTGGCACGGCGCATGAAGTAAGAGGGGCAGAATTTAATCGAAGGAAAAACAAAAAACTTGTCCGAAAGGAACACCCAAAATGAACACCAACCTTTTTCAAACTCTTCGTCGAAAGATGATTCCGGCTGCCCCTGCCCGTAATGAGGCGGGTGGGGTGGCCTATGCGCTGTCGCCGAAGGCGGCGCTGGCCCAGTACGCCGCGACGGGTTGCATGAACCGCACCTTCTACGCCACGGCGGATGAGCAGATGAAGGCGGTCCTCGCCCTGGCCATGACGGTCGAGCCGGTCTTTGTCGCGAAGACGGCGATCTATGCCCGCGAGCAGGGGTACATGAAGGACATGCCTGCGCTGCTTTGCGCGGCGCTTGCTTCGCGTGACCGTGAGTTGCTGAAGGCGACTTTTCCTCGCGTAATGGATAATGGCCGCATGGTCCGCAATTTTGTGCAGATCATCCGCTCGGGTGTGACGGGGCGCAAGTCGCTCGGAACTCTCCCAAAGCGTCTGGTCCGTGACTGGATTGCGGCGCGTACCGATGAGCAGCTGTTCAACGACTCCGTCGGACAGACGCCGTCGCTCGCCGATATCATCCGCATGGTGCACCCGCATCCCGGCAAGCCGGAGCGCGAGGCGCTGTATGGCTACCTGATCGGTCAGCCGCACAACGCCGAGGCGCTGCCGCAGGTTGTCCGCGACTACGAGGCGTTCAAGGCCGGTGCGACGAAGGTCGCGCCCAAGGTCCCGTTCCAAATGCTGACGTCCCTGAACCTCAGCAAGGGGGACTGGATCGAGATCGCCCGTCACGCTTCCTGGACGATGACCCGCATGAACCTGAACACGTTCACGCGTCATGGGGTCTTCGACCAAAGCAATTGCGTGCAAATGATCGCGAACCGTCTGGCGGACCCCGAACTTGTCCGCAAGGCACGGGTCTTTCCATACCAATTGATGGCGGCTTTCATGAGCGCCAGCAACGAGGTGCCGGTTGAGATCCGTTCCGCCCTGCAGGATGCGATGGAAATCGCGACAGCCAATGTGCCCTGCATCGACGGGAAGGTTTATATCTTCCCCGACGTGTCGGGTTCCATGCAGTCGCCGGTGACCGGACATCGCGCCGGGGCGACGACGGCGGTGCGCTGCATCGATGTCGCTGCCCTGGTGGCGGCCTCGATCATGCGCCGCAACAGCAACGCCGAGGTGCTGCCGTTTGGGACGAGTGTCTGCCCCGTGCAGATCAATCCCCGCGACAGCATCATGACGAACGCGCAGAAGCTGGCCGCCATCAATGGTGGTGGAACCAACTGCAGCGCGCCGCTGGCCGAGCTGAACCGCCGCAACGCCAAGGGTGACCTGATCGTCTACGTCTCGGACAACGAGTCGTGGATGGACGCTCCCCGTGGACGGAGTACGGCGACGATGGCGGAGTGGGCCCAGTTCAGCCAGCGCAACCCGCAGGCGCGACTGGTCTGCATCGACATCCAGCCGTACGCGACGACGCAGGTGGCCGAGCGCGCGGACATCCTGAATGTCGGGGGCTTCTCCGACCAGGTGTTCAATCTCGTGGCCCGGTTCGCCGAGGGAAAGCTCTCGGGCGATCACTGGATCGGCGCGATCGAAGGAATTCAGCTGTAGTGGCGGTCGATGACCGCCGAAGCAGTCACAAAATTTAACCAAAGGACTATCGAAATAAGAAAAAGACGTCGGAGATCAGCCAAAAAGCTGCCCTCCGCAGGAGCGGGGCGAATGCCCGGTGGGATTACATGTTAAGCGGGGTCAAACCCGCCCGTGGATAAGAGGTGCGCAAGCACCGTACAGCCACGAGAAATCTCGCCAATTTTGTCGCCTCTTCTCTCTCGATTTCAACGGACTTCGGTGCGCGGAAATCTGACGGCAAATGCCGATGGAACTACATCAATCCTAATGACCTGGTCGCGGGTTCGAGTCCCGCCCTGCCGATCACCGGCAGGTAGCTCAGTGGTAGAGCAGGTGTTTCGTCACTTTTTGTTGCCGTCAGTTTTCCGCTCACAGAAGCCCAACTCGATAACCGGAACTTTAACCAAAGGAGAAAAAGAAAAATTTAAACCGGGCGCGGTGGAGAAATACTGCCGTCCGCAGGACTTGAGACGGGCGAATGCCTGTGGGATTACATGGCAAGGCGCGAAAGCGGCTCAGCGGTTCGAATCCGCCCGTGATAGCGCGAGCAATCGACTGTCATGAGATTATCTCACGAACAGTTGTCGCCCGTTCTCGCCGATTTGGACCGAATGCCGATGGGAGTACATCAACCATGTTAACCCTCTCATCACCAAACTTGTCGGTCCAACAGGCGGGCAGGTGCGCGGAAACCTGGCGGCAAATGCCGGTGGAACTACCTGGTAGAGCGCGTGCGCAAGCACGAGGTCGTGGGCTCATATCCCACTCGTCCGGCAACGGGCGATAGCTCAGCAAAAAACGTTTCACCTCAACTTTGTTGCCGTCAGTTTTCCGCGCATCCCGAATCAATTACTGCTGTCCGCAGGACCAGTGAATGCCGCAGGAACTCCATTGAACCCGAAGGTCCCCAGGCTGAAAAACCTGGGCAGCGTCGACCAAGGCGCTGTGGAGCAGAAAAGCTCATCGGGAATTGTTTCCGCACCTTTTGTCACTGAATTTTCTTTTTCCATCTTCACCACCATGAAATCCCTGACTCATGAACTGATCAACGCCCTGGCGGAGCTGGATTCGCGCCTGACGGGGTTGGGTCTGTATGCCAGCAGTGAACATATGGCGCCCGGGTATTGGCGCGTGCACACCAATTGGAAAATAGAATGGGACCTCGCCCTGCGTCCGCGCCTGGAAAAGCTGGGATGCCTGGTGGAACGCCAGCCGGCATTCGAAGTGGCCCGTTACTACGGATATGGACAGCCCATTTACACCAATGTGCGCTTCATGACACCTACCGCCCAAGTGTGCGATATGCGCTTGGTCCGCACGTCCATGATCAAGGTGCGCCGCTACGGAACGGGCTATCACCTGGACCGCACCGTCGACTTCGCGAACCGCTGGGCGCAGCTCAAGATGGAAAAGCACGTTCGCCAGTTGTGGTGGCCGAACCGTTACCAAGCGACAGCAGACATCCGTCTGGTGCTGTTCCTGGGCTTTGACAAGGCGAACCGCCCGTTCCACCCGGAATTCGTCCAACTGGAGAAATCGAGCCACTGGCCCGAACACCGGATCAAATTCAAATCTAAAAGCTGGCCGGACACCCATGGCCGGGATTTCAATATCCTGGCGGCGTGCTGGGCTTCAGCAACCGAGAAAAACTCATGAACTGGATTGAAAACCAAGGGGCCTATGTCGTTTACGGCTGGTGGCCTGCATCGACCTCCCTGACACACGAATTCGGGGCATTTATTCTTATGCTCAGTAATAATTCTGTATGGCGTGTTCAGATTTGTCCGCTGGTTCCACCCAGTCACCGGACTTCTCGATACTATGATGAGCAGCTATGGCCCCGCCGCAAAGAGCCTTACCTCCTGGTTAATCGAACCGTTGGGCAAGGCAAG
>Ga0207641_10002504_pt1 | contig 16952 bp, 15 predicted proteins | sample KBSSwiS62_FD_184306 | JGI IMG/M metagenome (GOLD analysis project Ga0207641, IMG submission 184306) | Switchgrass rhizosphere microbial communities from Kellogg Biological Station, Michigan, USA - KBS Switchgrass S6-2 (SPAdes) (version 2) | ecosystem: Host-associated > Plants > Roots >... | reverse complement strand
CCTGGAATCCGACGGCAAAGATCAGTTCTTTTGTGGAGGCGGCAAGAGCGGGAAGGTACGGAGTGTCCGTCGACCGAAAGCGAGAAAGTAATCGACCTTGCCGCGTCTCCGGCACATGAAACCACGATTCACTTATTGCGTTCGGTGACGTCGAGCACGACGCGCTCGTGATCGCTTCGGACCAAGCGCTTGGCTGTGGTTGCTCCCATCCGGCCTAACGTCACCATCCCCAGTTGCATTTGACGCCTCCCGGCTCTGCACCTCGATCTCGTAATCCTTGCCTTCCCATCGATTCTCTGGGAGCCATAAGAACGTAAAACGGATCGTGCTTCCCTTTTCAGCCACGGGCAGATCAACGAATTCGATACCCAGACTCGTGGAGGTTGAATGCGTATCAGAGGAGTGCGTCCATTCATCCGCCGTCCAATGAAGCAGAAACGGAGAGCCGGCCTGAATCCTCAGCCGTGTGCCGCTGAAGACTTTCTCGATGTGCCGGTTCGGTTTCCATATTTCAATCGTCGCGGGTTCTCGACCGTCTCGAAGGTACCGGTCATAGACGGGTTCAATCAACTCGGAGTTTTTGCGGTCGGCCGCTGAGCGGCACAACTTGACGTACTCCGAGTGGGCCCAAATCAAAGGCATCGCGGCGCCTGTCTCTCCGCCAAACACAAAATGGCGTTCGGGAAGATCCGGCGCATCCCATACCTGTTCTGGTATCAGGCCAATGCCGCCTGCAAAGTTTTCGAGTGCCCGAATATAAGGTTCCGGATCGTGGCCGGCAGCAAGTTCATAAATACCGCGCTCCGCTGTCAGCAATGGCCAGGCGCGACCGATGCCCCAACCGTTGTAGGGCGCGCCGTCCTCATGCTGTCCGAAACCATCGTGATTGTATCGACGCCACACGGGTCCTCGAGGTGTGTCTACCTTGAGCAACGAATCGATTACCCGCAGGGAGTCCTGGATGACCGGATCGTTGGGACGACGAATTCCGAATCGCACCAGTTCCAGGAAGCCCGCGTCGACAATCACGTTGGCAGGATAGTGGGAACGCTTGCCCGGAGGCTGGTTGGACAGAGTTAGGGTGCCGCCATTTGGATCTTCGTCGACGCAATTGTCGGGCAACCCGGGATTAATACGGATGTAGTGACGTTTTATTCCAGGAACCAAGGTTCCTTGAGTCGTAACAGTCCACCGTTCGATATGCGATTCGAGGAAGTCTGCGTAATCGCGGACAAATTCCGCAGTCGGTTTATCTCCACGGACCTCCAGAACCTCTGCCCCGCAGATCAATGCCGCAATGTGCGCTGCGAGCGTTGACGGGGAATAACCGCTTGCTTCCTCCCAGCGGTCCTGAGCGGTAACCGGTCCTTCGCGAATGAGAAATGCGCACGCCCGCCGTACCATACTGTAGGGATCGAAGTTGCCGAGGGCATCGAGCTTCCAGAGCCGCCAGGCAAGAATGACCGGGAACGCCACTTCGTCGAGCTGAATTCCAGTCCAATATGCCCTCCCGTCAATCCAGAAGTTCTGATAAAACGCTCCATCATCACGTTGGGATACGGCGAGGTAAATCAAAGCGCGTAGCGGCGTGGCCAAATCGCCTACCGCCAGAAGTCCTGTCACAGACTTGACGAGATCGCGCGTCCACACGAGATGATAACCACCGATTTCCTCGTCGCTTTTGGCGTCGCCCCACGGAATACTCAACGAGGCAATCATTGCGCCCGGATAGGTCTTGTCTTCATGCGCGAGTAAAAGATTTACGCTGCGCTCAAATAGAGCCGAATTGTGCGAGCCCGCAGGCGACGAGTATCGCTTTGAAGTGCGTTCCCATTGACGGATGAAAGCCTCTCGATTGCTTTCGAAAGGGATACTCAAGGACTGCGCGAGGGTACTCAGGGCGTTGTGTCGCGTCGTGCCGAACGCCATACCGAGCGTGAAACTGGAGCCCTTCGAAAGATCGAGCTCGCCGGTCAACGCGATGTTGCCGTCAAGAGCTGCATCGTACTGCCAATCGAGACGGTAGTTGTCGGCGAGGTCTGTCCACCCGTCGTTGATCCCGACATAGCCGCACGAAGTTGCAGTGAATGGAACGGTTGCGCTAATCGCCAGCCAGGTACTTCCTTTGTATGCCAGCAGGATGGTCTTATCATCCCACCTGAGAACCTCTCCGTTATTGTGCCAACCGCCGATCTCCAGGTGCGGAGCACAGAGCACGTACATTTTTAGTCTGGGCAACAGGTCTGGAGGCGCTTCGAGGTAAGCGTTCACGAGAAGGCTGTTTTGATGCGGGTCCCCCAATATCGTTTTCTGGATGCTGTACCGGCCTTCCTTCTCCCGGTTTACGACATCGAAACCGAGTGCCGCCTCCGATACGCAATCGATTTCACCAGTGAAGTTTCTGCGCTCGTCATGAAAAAATGTCTCGCCATCGGTCACCAGGAACTGGAGATCACGAATTTGCGGCGAATCGATGGTTGGGTAATAGACTTCGGTCACGCAGCCGTGGTCGAGCGTGTACCAGACGCGGCTTGAGGTCGAATACGCTGTTCCGACTGCAAATTTCGTTCCGCGCGTCCACCTTGGCTCAATGCCTGGACCACCCGGCGCGAATCGAAGGTGACTCATGGACTCCCTCGCTAGTGGTTCGCAAATTCGCTGGCAATAATTAACGGGGGAGTTTGATGCCGTGTTCCCCGCAGCCACTCTAGCTCCCCTTGATTCTAGACCAGCATCGTTTACCGGTGGCCGTTCCTCCTGTCGATCGAGCCGATAGTTCCGAGAAACGGGCCTTCCCTCGCAACAGTACTTAACATTTTTTAACAACGTACGGGTCGTGCGACTCGTCAAAAGATTGCGCAGGCGTGACCTATTGTTCCCCCGCCAATGGTTGCACGCTTCAGAAAGAGTCTGGAACTAAGAACAAGGAAATTGAATGCAGCCAAGTGCAAGGTTCACCACGTGTGCAATCGCTGTCGTGTGTTTGATGTTCACTCAACTGAATGGACGGATGCTGGCGCAAGACTATGCAAGCGGTCAGCGGATCGTTTCCGCCGACAACGACAGTCAATCGTCAGACGAGCAGGTGGAGCAGGTAAGTTCGACGAATCGTCAGAGTCAGGACGTCCCGGCGTCCGTTTCAAATGTGGCACAGAACGCACCCGCGAATCAGGCGCCGGCACAACAGACAACTCCAACCGACATTAATAAGAAGCAGGGTAAGTCCGTAAAGAAATGGATTCTGATTGGCGTGGGTGCTGCAGCCGCGTTCACGGTGGTTTTTTTCATGACGAAGTCGCAGCCCGAGCCGCAGGTGTCAATAGGCATGCCGTCGGTGGGAATGCCGCAGTGAGCAGGGTTTCCATGTGGCTCGCGGCGGGACTGTTTTGCGGATTGCTTGGGGCCGTCGCCGTTTCGGGTACGCAGCTACCCAACAAGGTTTCGGGTCCGATCGTGGGTTATATCTGGAGCCCCACCGATCACGCGCTGCGCCCTATTCAGGGTGTGCTGGGTAATGCCACGATCGGCGACTCCGTTGTGGCTGGATTTGAAATGATGCAGACGCTCCAGCTTGATGAGCGCCATTTTCTAGGCACGATGAGAGATGAGACATCTCTCGTTGTCATTGGCGCCGCGACTCTGCCGTTCACAAAGTCTGTCGTGACGGGAGCCCCTTCCGCTCCGTCTGTAGCGGTGCGAAGCACCAAAGGTTCGGCCGCGGTGCTGTATTACGCCTCAGAGCAGAAGATAAGAATCGTCACGCAGCTTACATCGGCGCCCACCCTTGCGGAGAGCATAGACGTTCTGCCCGGCCTCGGAGAGATCACACGGATGGCCGTGAGTGACGACGGACAACTGGTAATCTATGCCGTATCGCAACCGGATTCTGATGTCCTTTATTCCTGGACATCTACCTCGGGCCACAGATTGGTAACGATCCTTCAGCGAATCTCCGGCATCGCAATGCGTGAAAACGGCGACATCGTGGTCACGGATTCGAAGCAAAACGCGGTCTATTACATTACAGATCCAACACGATCGGCCTCAACGGTTCTCCTGGCAGACGATCGGAATGGTGTTTCAAATCCAACCGGCGTCGCGACAGTTGGTGGCGAGCGCATCTATGTGACCAATGCGGCCTCACGAACCGTTCTGGTACTTACATTGTCAGGACAGGTGCTTCGCCTCCTGACCTGTAATTGCGAGCCTTCGGGCTTGTATCCGTTCAGCGATTCCGTTTACCGGCTGTCAGAGCGCGTCGATCAGACCATCTATCTGTTGAAGGTTGGCGCAACAGACGACCGCATCGTGTTCGTTCCTGCTTTTCCGAATGATCATCCATAAGAGAGTATTCGAATCCATTCTCACGGCGTGCCTGTTGCTTGTTGCGGCGTTGCCATTGGCGGCTCAGTCTTCGACGCCAACGTTTACCGCCATCGATCCTGCGAGCGGTGTTGTCGGGACTTCGGTTTCCGTGACACTCACCGGAACCAACTTTTCCGTGCCGATGACCATTACGGCGACTGGGATTACCGCCAGCAATATCCAGGTTGTGAACACCACCACCGCAACGGCAGACCTCGTTATCACATCTGGGACTCCTCCTGGGTCGCGCAACATCGTTGTGACGACCCCGGGCGGGACAACTGCTCCACTTCGTTTCACAATCCTGCCCCCAGCTCCTAGTTTGGCCGGGATAGACCCCATATCCGGAATTCAGGGAACGACCACAGGCGTGACATTGACTGGGACCAACTTTGTGACAGGACTTACGATCAACGGCGGAACCGATATCACCACCGGCAGCATCAGTGTTCTCAGCACGACCAGGGCGACCGCCAACCTTGTGATTGCAGCCGGAGCTGCTTTGGGGGCTCACGATCTGACAGTGACAACCGCCGGAGGAACCAGCGAGGCCATATCGTTTGTGGTTGTCGCTCCACCTGCGCCTACCCTGATCAGCATAAGTCCGGATGGTGGGATCCAGGATTCCGCGATTCTCATTACCCTAAAGGGAACGAATTTTTCTTCGGGACTCACGATTAGCGGTCCTGCGGACATCACGATCGCGGATGTGAGCGTCGTGAATTCCACAACAGTGACTGCTGCTTTCAAGATCGCCGCCACTGCGGAGTTGGGACCTCATGGTGTGGCCGTCACAACCCTGGGGGGAACGACCGCTGCTTTACCGTTCACAACGTTACTTGTTTCCGCAGTGCCGCCGACACTCACGAGTGTTGCTCCCGCGTCCAGTTATCAGGGCGCCACTGTGCTTGTGACCTTGACCGGAAGCAATTTCAGTTCGGGATTGTCGGTGACCGCGAGCAATGGCATCACCGTTTCCAACGTTTCAGTGACAAATGGATCAACGGCCACGGCAACGCTGACGATCGATCCAGCGGCGCAAGTGGGTTCCCATAGCATCAATGTCGTGACGCCGGGCGGGGTCAGTGGGGCAGTTTCGTTCCGGGTTGATCTGCCACCGCCGACGGTTACCGGAATCAATCCGGTGCAGGCGGTAGCCGGAACCAGTCCCGATGTCGAGCTTTCCGGCACCAATTTCACGGCAGGGCTCTCCATAGATGCGGGGGCCAATATTGCGGTTTCGAATATCGTGGTTGTGGATTCGACGCTGTTGAGGGCGAGGTTTACGATCGGCGCTGATGCAACTCCCGGTAACCGAACGGTGGCCGTCGCCACCGGGACCGGAAGTGCATCCACGATATTTACCGTATTCCCGCTGCCTCCGACCCTGACCTCGATCACTCCTGCGACCTTTGTTCAAAAGAATGTGTCGCAGTCGATTTCGGTGACGTTTACTGGAACGAATCTCTACAGTCCTACACCTGCGATCAGCGGATCCGGTGTCACTTTGACCGCCGTCAGTGCTACCAGTTCCACGTCCGCGACAGGAGTGATCTCGGTGGCGGCCAACGCGGAGCTTGGAGGGCGAGAGATCACACTCACCACACCCGGAGGCACAACGTCTCCCGTGATCTTTACGGTTGTGCCGGCCATTCCCGAAATCACGAAGATGGATCCTGCGATTGCGGCTCGAGGAGCAAGTGCCACCGTGACGCTGACGGGACAATACTTCGTTATCGGCGCGACAACCATGGAAGCGATTCCTGGAATCGAGGTCCGTAATCTGGTCATCTTGGGTACGACATCCGCTACAGCCACCTTTGCAGTATCTCCCAATGCTTCAACCGGCGCGCGCGACGTCCGACTTACGACGCCGGTGGGCACTTCAGCTCCCGCTACGTTCACGGTATCCGATCCCTTTCCTGATGCGGCGATCGCCTCGTCTCACACGGGAAACTTTGCAGTCGGTTATGATGAACCCTACACCATAGAGATCACGAATCGCGGAACGCTTCCGACAACCGGAACGATTACCGTTACCGATGTATTGCCTGTTGGATTCACCTTTGTATCGGGTGTTGGACCGGGCTGGCAGTGTTCCTCATCGGGTTCGACGGTTACGTGCAACAATGCCGAAGCGCTTCAACCGTCGGCTTCTTCAAGTTACGTTCTAACGGTCACAGTCGGCAATAATGCCGCTCCAGTCGTTAGCCATAAAGTTTCACTGGTGGCCGCCGGGGATCTCAACGCTGCGAATGATTCCTCGACTGACGTCACTAATGTCATCGCGACACCGTCGCCTACGATGACTTTCAGTCCTGGCAAACTGGTCGCGGCAGAGCAGGCAACCGTTGCTGTAACCTTGCCGGCAGCATTTCCGCATGACGTGAAGGGCACGGTTTCGATGAAGTTCCAATCGCGCGCCGTGATTCCTGTTGATGATCCCGCCATCCAGTTTGCTACAGGTGGCAGATCCGCGAACTTCACTATTCCCGCGAATACGAAGCAGGCTGTCTTCGATTCACAATCTGATGCAGGGCCAGTAGCGTTCCAGACCGGAACCGTTGCCGGCAGCTTCACGTTTACAGGGACGTTGACGGCAGGTTCAATTCAGAAGACGTTTTTACCCTCAGTGTCTGCCGACAACCTGAGGATTCCGCTACAGGCACCCGTGATCGACAACATCCAAACGAGTAATCAGAACGGCTTTGTTGTGTCGACCACGCTCTTTTCAACGCCAAGGGAAGTCACGCAGCTTACGCTGACCTTCAAGACCGGTCCTAAGGTGAGCCTTAATTGCTCCGGACTGCCCGGTTGTTATGCATCCGGACAGACACTGACCCTGGACGTCCAGACATTTTTTGCGGAATGGTTCTCAGCGGATACCGCCTATGGCAGCCTCAGTGTGCTTCACTTTCCTTTGAGTATTTCGGGAGGAACTGTGAGAGGAACGGTAGACGTTACTCTGAGCAACAACTCCGGCGTATCGAACACCAAATCATTCACTCTGCCATAGACGAATCGCCCGTGCGCGGAATGGACATCAATCTACGGTCTAGCGATGTCAGTGCCGTCGGTCGATTTTCCCGATCGTCATGACACGATGTTGCACGTTCGCACTTATTTCGTGTTCTTCCTGCTGAGCTTCAAATCGGCCTTGCCTTTGTGATCGGCGGAAAAAGTAAAGACTTCATTGTTGTCGAGAAAGACTTTGTACGGCGCGTCATACAAAAGCCTTTCTAATTCGAGTTCCAATTCCTGGTCTTTCACTTGACCATTCTTTTTTGACACCTCGATCTCGGCCGACCCCGCCCCCGATACGCCTGAGAGCTTTGCCTTGCGGGTTTTGTGCGAGCCATTCTTAGCCTCGAAGGTTCCTTTCAGTACTGTGGCGCCTGCCTCATTCTTGATTTCAATAAGCTTGGTCTGTTCCAGGTCCGTCACAGCCGGCGGTAACGGTTTTTCGATGCGTTGTGCCGGCAAATGCTCAGCGGATAGCAGAAGCACTGCCATCACACCGAGCGCCACAAGTGTCCCTTTCATAGTCATAGGCTTCCTCCATGCGTGACCTAGCACCTAAGATGCCATCCTTAACTGGTTCCGCCAGGCCGTGACGGAGGCTCGAGCATGCTTTATCTGTCTGTATTTTCGACGATGAAGGGCAAACCGACCGGCGGGGGCTTCGACATTTGATCTCGCAAAAGCGGTCTTCGGTCTGGTTTTTCGCGACTCTCTTGAAAGGTCGACATGCCTGCTCCACGGTTGCTTTTGTCGAATCGCGGCAGGTAGTATCACCGTTCGGATTTCGGTGTTTACGACACATTTGAGAAAGGCGGAAGACAATGCCAACTCGGACAATTGTCCTGGTATTGGGCGCAATCGTGGCCCTGGGAACGGGGATTCTTGCGCAGCAACACAGCTATACGCAGGCGGAAATTGATGCCGGCGCAAAGCTCTATGAATCCAATTGCGGATCCTGTCACGGGGAGAACGGGGACAAGATCGTCGGGATCGATTTCACCAAAGGCACATTTAAAACGGCCCGCACGGACGATGACATGATTCGCATTATCCGCAACGGCGTGCCGAACACCGGGATGCCGCCGAATCCATTTTCTGAATCACAGGCGAACACGATCGTTGCGTATGTGCGCTCGATGGTTGGCGGGCGTACGGCAAACACGTCGCTTACCGCATCTCTGACAGGTGATGCTGCTCGTGGCAAAACCATCTTTGAAGGTAAAGGGAACTGCGTGAGTTGCCATGCGATCAACGGTACGGGTGGAACATCCGGTCCAGACCTCGGCGCACCAGCGGGAAATCGTGGTGGCGGACGCGGAGCCGGGGCGATACCGCCTGCTCCGGGTGCAGTTGCCGGCACACCGCCGGCAGCGGGTGCGCCTCCTGCGGCTGGCGGCGGGGGTCGTGGAGGCCGCGGCGGCCGTGGCGGAGGGGCTCCGGCTCCTGGCGCGGCAGGCGCTCCCGGAGCCGGAGTTCGCGGTGGCGGCGGCGCTCCTGCAGCGGGTGGTCCTCCTGCCGCAGCGGCAGGTGGTGGTGGCGGTCGAGGCGGACGCGGCGCTCCCAACCCGCAGCAACTCGAGCGCTCTATCCTGGATCCCAGCGCCGAAATGGCCAACGAATATCGCATCTACCAGATCACTACGAAGGCTAACGTTACGGCTCGCGGAACGCTGCTGAATCAGGACACCTTCTCCGTGCAGATGCGTGACAACTCCGACAAGCTGATGTCCTTCTGGAAACAGGATCTGAAAGAATACGGCTTCGTGCCTTCCCCCATGCCGTCTTATAGAAACGTTCTGACGCCGCAAGAGATCGCCGACGTTGTGAGCTACCTGGTTTCGTTGAGGGCTAACTAATCATGATCCGGCGCGCAACATTGTTAGTTCTTCTTGCCGCGGTGGTCGCGAGCGCCCAGGTTTCCTCCGACCGCATCGCCAAGTCCGCTACAGAGCCGGGAAACTGGCTGACGTATTCGGGCAACTACAACGGAAATCGATACAGCACGCTCACCCAAATTACGCCCGACAATGTGAAGAACCTCGAGCTGCAGTGGGTTCTTCAGGTGCAGCAACGCGGCAACAGCGACAAGTGGGAAGCGTCGCCGCTCGTTGTCGATGGCGTCCTTTACACCGTGCGTCCTCCGAACGATGTCGTGGCTGTCGATGCTGTCACAGGCCGTCTTTTCTGGACCTATAACCACAATCCCGCACAGGCGGCGCGCGTCTGCTGCGGCCGCGTGAATCGCGGACTCGCAATTCTCGGCAACACGCTGTTCATGGGCACGATCGATGGCCGTCTGCTCGCGATCAACGCACGAACCGGCGCGCTTGTATGGAATGTGCCTGTAGGCGCTCCCGAAGCAGGTTACTCGGTAACCGTTGCGCCTCTCGTCGTGAAAGACAAGATCGTGGTTGGTCCCGCAGGTGGTGAGTACGGTATTCGTGGTTTTATCGCAGCCTATAGCCCAACCGATGGAAAGGAACTGTGGCGATTCAACACAGTTCCATCGCCCGGCGACCCCGGCAGCGAAACGTGGAAAGGCGATGCGTGGAAAACCGGTGGAGGTCCCATTTGGACAACGGGATCTTACGATCCCGACCTGAATCTGATGTATTGGGGTATCGGCAATCCTGGTCCGGACTGGAACGGCGATGGACGCCCCGGTGACAATCTCTACACGGACTCTGTCGTCGCTCTCGATCCCGACACCGGGAAGCTAAAGTGGCATTATCAGTTCACACCTCACGATGAATTCGATTTCGATGCCACGCAGACTCCCGTACTCGCCGACATTGCATGGCAGGGAAGTCCGCGCAAGGTGATGCTCTGGGCGAATCGCAACGGGATGTGGTATGTCCTCGATCGTACGTCCGGACAGTTCCTGTCGGGGAAGCCGTTCACGCGAGTGAATTGGTTGGACGGTTTCGAAAGCAACGGCCGTCCGAAGAAGTCCCTGGAGCCGACGGCCGAAGGCACCCAGGTCTATCCAAACAACCAGGGCGCCACGAACTGGTATCCACCGTCATATAGCCCCCGAACCGGCCTGTTCTACATTCCGTCATGGACAGATACATCGTCGATTTATAGGAAAAATCCGGGCAATCCACCTCCGTACACCGAGGGCGCGCAATTTACCGGAATATTTCCGACCGTGACATTCGGTTCCGACTCGGTTCCCGCTCTTGCCGCAGGTCCCACGAACAATCGATTCAGTCCGGGAACCGCCGGCGCTGTCCAGGCATTCGACCCCAAAACAGGCGAGAAAAAATGGACGTTCCCCATGAACGACGTCACCGATGCAGGAGTCCTCACGACATCGACGAATGTTCTCTTCAGCGGGGGCCGTGAAGGGTACTTCTATGCGCTGGACGCGCGCGATGGAAAGCTTCTTTGGAAGACTCAGCTCGGCGGACAGATCGCGAGCGGTCCGATCAGCTACATGGTGAACGGGCGTCAGTATGTGGCTGTCGCCGGCGGCAACGCGATGTTCGTTTTCGCACTCAAGCAATAGCCTACAGCGATTCTCCGATGCGGTAGCCGGCCCATATTCCTAAAAGGCCGCCGACGAGCGAAAGGAAGATACTGGAGAAGGACAGGAGATCTCCGCCCCAAAGAACAGGTAGATAGCCTCCTATCGTTGAGCCAATGAAGAGTCCGATCCAACATAGTTTCTTTGTATCCATAAGGAGTGAAAATGCCTCGCAATAATATCTCCAGCGGCAGCAAGTGGGAACCGATCATCGGGTACTCCCGCGCGGTTCGAATCGGCAACGTCATTCATGTTTCCGGAACGACCGCTTCAAACGAAAAGGGAGAGATCGTCGGAATCGGCGATGCCTATGCCCAGGCTGTGCAGGCGCTTCGCAACATCAAGGCCGCTTTGGAACGCGCCGGAGCCTCGTTGAACGACGTTGTTCAGACGCGGATGTATCTTACCAACATTGACGAGTGGGAGAAGGTCGGCCGAGCTCATGGTGAATTTTTCGGAGACGTGCGTCCGGCTACGGTTATGGTGGAAGTGAAGAGGCTGATCTCGCCGGAGATGCTTGTCGAGATTGAGGCACAGGCGGTGCTGGAATAGGGCGGCTTCCTGGACTTCGCTGTCAGCTTGAGGAAACTTTTCCCAAGAAACATCCCGGAAAGTGAGACTCCGCACTCGAATTCTCCATGTTTTTTGATATCCTTCCGAGGCTCCTGTAGGGTCTGAGATGATTCTTCACATCAACCATGTCCAACCCGGCCGTTCTGAGTCCACGAGCGGCGTTGTCTCGACGCTTCTGTCCCTGCTCGAGGCGGGAGAGATCGATCCCAACACGCTGGGTCACCTGAACGTTCACATCGACTGGGTGCAGTACAAGTCAAACTTCCGGGAGCCCGTTTCCATACGCCGCGTGGTGAGAGACGAGGAGCTCCTGCCCCTCGCCGATATCGCGGTGGATCTGCGCCAAATGCAGCCGGAGACCATCCGCACGGCTTTATCGGAAGCGCTTAACGGGGCGGGACCGGATGCTCTGGAAACGCCGCGCCGCACGTATCTGGAGTCTTTCACTCCGATGCGGTCGAGCATTATCTGGACGTTCAATGCGGTGTTCTGGAAATACCTTCCGATCTGGGAGCAGGCATCGGGCAAAGGATACGAGAAGGCCTTGCCAGGAGGCCACTCCGACGGGCATAACGCGCAGGCGATTCAGGAGTCTGTGCTGGAGTTCTGGGAGCAGCTCCGAAAGATTGAAAGCCAGCATTTGTTGCCCCCGGAGATCTACATTCTCGAAATCGGTGTGGGTACGGGCGAGCGTGCCAGCCGCTGGCTCGACGGATTCAAGGCTCTCGACTGCGAGCGCGGGACACAGTACTACTCGAAGTTGCGCTTTCTGGCCGGAGACTACTCCGTAGCCACGCTGCACCGCGTCATGGAGAGCCTTCAGTCGCATCGCGACTTGTCGAGTTTTGTCGAAGTCGACGCGATGAATCCGTTCAAGTCGCTGTCACACCTTCGGTATAAGGTCATGCTGATCACGCTCAGCAACGTTTATGACAACCTGCCCACCGACGAACTGGTGCTTCGTGACGGGAAGTTATTCTTCATTGAAGTCCGCGCCTACGTTCCGACGGCAGAGACGACGCGAATTTGTGAGAAGTACCACGTGCCTGTGGGCGAGTTCGATCGAACGGTTCAGAAACTCCTGCACGATGGTCCCGAATCCTTCGATTCCCTGGAGCGAATAATGGGATTCTGGCAGGAAGTCTGGGCTGCCGTGCGACTGGAAGAACGTCTGGTCTCCGCGCATAATCTGTCGGAGGCGCATCTGCCCACCGGTATGAAGCCCTCGTACATCGAGGGACTGATCGAGAATGCTCCGGCGAACATCCGCTTTCATTTGAGCTCGGGCGCAACGGAGAGTTTCATCAATACGATTCCGCTGCTCCATCCGCGCGGCTGTTTGCAGGTTTCGGACATCTTCGTCGAAAAACTCACCGACTATCTGCACGGATTTCGCGGCCCGGGTAAAATGGATGGGTCGATTGTGAACTGGGTGAATGGCGCGCTGCTGGAGGTTGTCGGCGCTCAATCGGGATACGACGTGCACTTTGCTCCGTTCCGTTATCGCAAGGGTTCGAAAACGTCGATTCTCTACACCACACAACGGGAGTAAACGCATGAGTCTTCCCCTATTACCCACGTCGGTCGTTGGAAGCTATTCGATGCCGGGTTGGCTGGAACGGCTCAAGACGGAATACGTCCTTCGCCGCATCAGCCGTTTGGAGCTCGATGAAATTCACGATACGGCCGTCAAAGCCGCGATCAAGGATCAGGAAGTGGCGGGCGTGGACATTCTGACGGACGGGGAACTCCGCAGGGATAATTTGATCGACTACTTCGCCGAACGTTTGCCCGGAGTGCAGATCGATCGGGCTTCCAAAAAGTTCTATTACGATTTTTACGACAGCGTCGTTCGCGGAAAGATGCCGATGGCGGGTCTCGGCATTGTGAACGACTACAAATTTCTCGCCGCCAATACCGAGCGGATACCCAAGTTCAACGTCACGGGGCCACACTCTCTTGTGAAACGCATTCGGAACGAGTTTTACAAGAGCGAAGAGGAATTCGCGTCGGATATTGCGCGCATCATGAACCTGGAACTGAAGGAACTGGTTCGCGCCGGCGTCAAGCACCTTCAGATCGACGAACCATACTACTCGGGCTTTCCTGAAGACCTTCCGTGGGGCGTTCGTGTGCTCAATACGCTTGTGGACGGCGTCGATGCGAGAATCACGTTGCATATCTGCTATGGGAACCGGTATGGCAAGCCCACCTGGGCAGGGAACTACCGGTACCTTTTCCCCACAATTCTCGACGCGAAAGTTCACCAGCTCTCATTGGAGTTCGCGCGCCGCGGCGGCGAAGACCTCGATCTTTTTAAAGAGTTCTCCGGGCGTTTCGAGATCGGCGTAGGAGTCATCGATGTCAAGGATCACGAAGTCGAGACGCCGGATCTGGTTGCGGAGAGAATTCGGAAAGCCGCAGAGTTTGTTCCCGTCGAGCGCATGTTTGTGCTGCCCGATTGCGGATGCCTCCACCTCCCTCAGGCCATCGCCTTCGCCAAATTGAAGTCCATGGTGCGAGGCGCTGAGATCGTTCGCGGCGAATTGCAGAAGTAGATCGGGGGCACGCTACTTGAACCCTGCTCGACGTGGCGAACAGCGTTCCACAAATTAGCTTCATCCATTACACAGGCCTTCAATCGTCCCTGCCAGAGGTGCCCGGTCTTGACGTGGCGCATGTTGAAGTTGACTAATTTCATATTTCCATAATAATAGAAATATGAAATTAAGAGGGACGATGGCCACATCCAATAAGAAACAGGCAGAACAGATCGCGCGATACGCAGACATGCTTGCAGCGATGGGCACGGAGCCAAGGCTTCGCATCATGCAGCTTTTACTCACAGCGCATCCAGAAGGGCTCGTCGTCGGCGATATCGGCAGTGAACTCGACCTACCCAGTTCGACGCTCTCCCATCACCTGGAGAAGTTAAAGCACGAAGAGCTTGTTCAGGTTAGGCGTGAAGGCACATTTCTTTGGTACTCCGCCAATGCCGACGCCTTGCAGGAACTCCTCAGCTTCTTGTACGCCGAATGCTGCACTCGCAACAAGGCAGTGGAGCCTCAGAAGATCGTTTGCTGCAAATGAAGGAGAAGCTATGAATACAACGGATATCAAAGCAGTCGTCAGGGAGAAATATGGTGAGGCGGCACTGCGCGTGCTGGACGGGGGCAACTCTTGTTGTGGAGCGGCTGCCGCCTGCGGAACGGTGGACCCCATCACTTCTGGGCTCTATGATCAGGTTCAAACCTCTGAAATCCCGGAAGAAGCACTCAAAGCCTCGCTGGGTTGCGGCAATCCCACTGCCCTGGCCACACTCAACGCCGGAGAAATCGTTCTCGATCTGGGCTCTGGAGGCGGCATCGACGTCCTGCTCTCGGCAAAGAGAGTAGGGCCAACCGGTAAGGCGTACGGACTCGATATGACCGATGAGATGCTCGCATTGGCTCGCGAGAATCAAAAGAAAGCCAATGTGCGGAATGCTGAATTTCTCAAGGGGGAGATCGAACACATCCCTCTGCCCGACAACTCCGTGGATGTCATCATCTCAAACTGTGTGATCAATCTATCTGGGGATAAGGACCAGGTCCTTCGGGAAGCGTTCCGCGTGTTGAAGCCGGGAGGGCGCTTTGCTGTCTCCGATGTCGTGACACGTGGCGATATACCTGATGAGATTCGCCAAAAGGTCCTCCTGTGGGTCGGCTGTATCGCCGGCGCCTTAGAGGAGAACGACTATCGCCGCAAGCTGAACGCCGCGGGCTTTGAAAGTATTGATATCGAACCGACCCGGATTTACCGCATCGAAGACGCCCGAGCCTTTCTTTCTGGGCAGCAAATCGATGTAGACGCGATTGCGCCCCAGGTCGATAGCAAGTTCATGAGCGCATTTGTCCGCGCAAAAAAGCCCAGGAGCTGCTGTGGTCCGGAGTGCTGTTCGTAGGGAAATCCTGTGACGTCGAACCGAAAACTCGCGGCAGAGGCTATTGGAACGATGCTTCTTCTTTCCGCGATCGTAGGCTCAGGAATCATGGGAGAACGACTCAGCGGAGGAAATGTTGCAATCGCGCTCCTGGCAAATACCTTGGCGACGGGTGCGATGCTCGTCGTCATCATTCTCGTTTTCGGCCCAATCTCCGGGGCTCATTTCAATCCCGTTGTCACACTAGCTCTCGCGTCCCAAGGTGAGATGCGCTGGAGGGACACCCCGGCCTATGTCGTTGTTCAGGTTCTGGGCGCTCTCGTGGGAGTAGCGGCCGCCCACATCATGTTCAGCGAGCCGCTTTTCTCGCCGTCGCAGCACGCCCGGGCCGGTGGCGCACAACTCTTCAGTGAGTTTATGGCTACTTTCGGACTTTTGGTTGTCGTCTGGGGAGTTGGGCGTGCGCGACCTCAGGCGGCTCCGTTTGCTGTGGGAGCCTACATTACAGCAGGCTACTGGTTCACTGCATCGACGGCCTTCGCCAACCCGGCCGTCACCGTGGCGCGCTCCTTAACAAACACGTTCTCGGGTATCCGCCCAACCGACGTTCCAGGATTCATCGGTGCGCAATTTGTAGGTGCGACTGCAGCGACCATTCTTTTCAGGTGGTTGATCCGTACGCCGCAGTCCAACCTCCGCGCGCGAGACGATTCATACAAGGAGATGGTTAGTCGTGGGAAATAGGAAACGAGTGCTGATCCTCTGCACCGGAAATTCTGCGCGGAGCCAGATGGGAGAAGGGTTGTTGCGGAATGACGCCGGAGACCGTTTCGAAGTCTCGAGTGCCGGGACTCATCCTTCCCACGTCCGCCATGAAGCCATTGCGGTCATGCAGGAGATCGGTATCGATATTTCAAACCAACGTTCAAAGTCTGTAGGCGAGTTTGACGGAGAGGAATTTGACTACGTCTTGACGGTGTGCGATCAAGCCCGTGAAGCCTGCCCTATCTATCCTGGTCACGGCCGCAGGCTGCATCAGTCCTTTCCAGATCCTGCCGCTATCAAGGGATCAGAAGAGGAACGACTCAATGCCTTCCGCAAAGTGCGGGATGAAATCCGCTCGTACCTGCAGCACTTCCCGGTTCAGTCCGACTGAGAGGCTCTCATGAAGAAACGAGTCTTGTTTTTATGCACGGGTAACTCAGCGCGAAGCCAGATGGCAGAAGGAATTCTGCGACAGCTGGCGGGCGACGAATACGATGTTTTTAGCGCGGGGACCCACCCCAAGGACGTGCATCCCAAAGCACGGGAGGCATGAAGGAGATCGACATCGATATCAGTGCGCAGGTCTCAAAGAACGTCCAATCGTTCCTTAATGAGAGATTTGATTACGTCATCACGGTCTGCGACCGTGCCAGGGCGCAGTGCCCTGTTTTTCCCGGTGCTGAGCCGATCCATTGGGGATTTGATGATCCGGCAGAAGCGCCAGCCGAGGCGCAACTGCGCACTTTCAGAACAGTCCGAGGCGAAATCCGTCAACGC
>Ga0207641_10002503_pt1 | contig 16953 bp, 20 predicted proteins | sample KBSSwiS62_FD_184306 | JGI IMG/M metagenome (GOLD analysis project Ga0207641, IMG submission 184306) | Switchgrass rhizosphere microbial communities from Kellogg Biological Station, Michigan, USA - KBS Switchgrass S6-2 (SPAdes) (version 2) | ecosystem: Host-associated > Plants > Roots >... | reverse complement strand
GAAAGCGCTCGCAATGCCGACCGCCTGATACAGCTCCTGGACTGTGCGCTCGATATAGTCATCGGACTCGAGCACGGTGTCTGCGTCCAGAATGAACTCGACGTCGGAATCGAGCTCACGCGCCTGGCGTTTGATGGTCGGAGTCTTGCCGATCGGCTTCCGCCGCTGGATGGCGGTGAGCTCGACGCCGTTCATCCGGCAGAACGCCTTCGCCCGTTGGACCGTTCCGTCCCTGCTGCCGTCGTCAATCAGCATGATGCGACGGGGTTTCATTGTCTGCCGGAGCACGGATGCGAGGCAGAGCACGATGTTGTCGGCTTCGTTCAACGCGGGGATGATGACGTCGACCGTCGCGTCGCGCCAGTCTTCGGCGGGCGTCGGGCGCGTCCGGTCTGGTCCTCGCAGCACGCCGATGAGACTCAACACCGTGCTCGGACTGACGACGAAATAGGGATAGGTGGCCATTGTGTTCGCTGCAGGTGAAGAGCAACTGCCGGTCCGACGTGGGGACGCGGAAGCGCGGGCTGTTCAACCCTCGCAAGAACAACGGATTAGCGGCGAGGTTGGTGTGACGTTCGACACTGGACGCATCACATGAATCTGGAGACCGCCAGATAAATCGGCGCGCCCGCCTAGAATTCACCTACACGCGAGGCAATCGATGACGTCCTTTCTGGAGCCGCTACTGCGCAAATCTTCCGATGGCTGCGCGCTCGTCAACAACCGAACGGGCGTCGTCCTGGCCGATCGTCTGATCCCCGCGTTCGACTCCGCCGCGCGCCGCACCGGTCTCCTGCAGCATGGAGAGCTGCCAGACGGGAGCGCGATGATCATCGCGCCCTCGAACGCCATCCATACGTTCTTTATGAAGTTTCCGATCGATGTGGTGTTCGTCGGCCGCGACGGCGTGGTGCGGAAGATTCGCGAGGCGGTCGCGCCGTGGCGGATGTCGGCCGCGCTGCGCGCTTATGCGGTGATCGAGCTGCGCGCCGGAGCGCTCGGCCGCGCGAACACGGTCATCGGCGACAGGCTGGTCATTCGCCCGCCCGATCGATCCGCGCTTTTGTAATTCCGCCGCCGCGCCGGCTCGATTCACGGCCCGGCCGCGATTATGTTCTGGTCCCAACCAGAACGCCGCCCTTCCGCGACGGTCCCGCCGATCGCGACGTGACATCAGGTTCAGCGCTTTTCTTTAGAGAAAACCCGCAAACAGCGCCGGCGGCGCGTTCGGCACCGCGCTTGCCTTTGTAGGTGAGTGACCGTGCGCAACTCGCAACCGAAGCGCGAAGCCGGAAGGCGCGCCCTGAGGTGCAACGCGGTGAAGGCGTTTGATGACACATGCGAGGTGCCATGTCTGGGCGTCGGAATCAGTCAAGAGTGAATTTTGTGAATTCGAGTGGGGTGCTGCGAGTGTCTCGCGATGTCGTCGTCGAAAGAGTTCTGGACGACGAGCTCGTAGCCGTGAGCCATGAACCGGCCATCGCCGGAGACGTGTTGACGATCACCTTCTCCGTGAACCAGGTTCGAGAGACGGTGCGCGTTCTGGTGACGGCCAGTCGCCTCCGGTTGGTGAACGGCGGCGTCAAACATGAACTGACGTTGAAGCGGGTCGATGCTCACGCAGCTTACAGCGGGACCGAACGCGGTGCCGCCGAATCGGGGAACGAATGATTAGGTGGCCGGGTCGGTTTCCACGCAAAGAGGAGGAGCTCGGTGCTCTCACCTGCGAGCTCCCTGTTCGGGTGCTGAACGGAAGTGCCACGGGCTGTCTCGTCGAAAGCAGTCGCGCACTGACGGTCGGGACGGTAGCGGGCCTTCGAGTGAATCTCCTCGGCCGCGAGTACGACGATCAGGTGCAGGTAACGCGCTGCCAGTCGATCGTGGGTGCGGGAAACATCTTTCACATCGCGATGGAGTTTCTCTCGACGACACCACCGTACGCCGGATCGCTTCGCTACGCGATTCATCGCGAGCTCGGGCAGTTCGGCGGCTGGCTACACGCTGTGGAGCGAGTGGAAGGCCAGCCAAAAGATTTGTCGCGTCGCGGCACAGCCGGCACGGCAGATGAGTAGGAGTGCTGTGCAACCCGGGTCGCTGACAAGGCACGAGCCTCTTCCCACATCTGGGATGACGAGCGCCGACGCGCTCAATGAACTCGTTGCCTCGAATGGCACCGGTATTCGTCAACCGTCTGTTTCGTTTGGAAGGAGTCACATGAAGAGTCTGATGGTTCGGTTCACGCGTGAGGATCAGGGTCAGGACCTGATCGAGTACGCCCTGCTCGCGGGGTTCATCTCGCTGGTGGCGGTGGTGGCGATCACGAACGTCGGCACGGGCGTGAATGCTGTCTACACCAACATCGACGGCCAGGTGAAGAAGATCCCGGCGGGAACGGGCTCGTAGATCGGATCGATGGCGCAGGGTACCAGGCGCGTTCCCACCGCCTGGTTACCCCGCGCATCGCATCAAGGAGAGTGTGATGAAGAGTGTGGTCAATCGTTTCGTTCGCGAAGACAACGGGCAGGACCTGATCGAGTACGCCCTGCTCGCGGGGTTCATCTCGCTGGTGGCGGTGGTGGCGATCACGAACGTCGGCACGGGCGTGAATGCGGTTTACACCAACATCGACAGCCAGGTGAAGACGATCCCGGCCGGGACCGGCTCGTAAATGCTGACCGACGCGACGGAGGGTGTCGCGGTGGCACCCTCCGTAGATTCTCACGAGAGAGGGGCGCCGATGCGACGACTACTGGAAGGTTGGCTCCGTGCGGAATGCGGTCAGGACTTGATCGAGTACGCAATGCTGGCCGGTTTCATCTCGTTGATCGCGATCGTCGCGATCACGAGCATCGGAACGCAAGTGGACAGCTGGTACCAGGGATACGACGCGACCATCAAGACGATCCCGTCGGGCTCGGGGTCGTAACGCGAATTGGCGAACAGTTACATGCGCTCAACGATCACACGGCTGCTTGGCGAAGACGATGGCGCGGACATTATCGAGTACGCGCTTCTTTCAGCTTTGATCGGCACGGTCGGGATCCTCGTCTGGCAGAGCATCGGAGTCGGGATCTTCAACGCATACGCGGGCTGGGACACCGGGGTTCAGGATCTGTCGAAGTGCACACCCGATCCCGGCGGCGCGGGTTGCTGAGAGTGTGTTTATGAACCTTTATCAGAGCGTGGCACTCGGCGTCGCAGTCGCGGCCGTCGTTTCCGATCTGGCGACGCGGCGGATTCCGAACCTGCTGACCTTCGGTGCAGCGCTCGTGGCGGTCGCGGCGCATGGATACGCGGCGGGCTGGGCGGGCGCGGGCCTGTCGCTGGCCGGCTGGCTCCTCGGCGTCGCCTTCTTCTTCCCCGTGTTCGCCCTGGGAGGCATGGGGGCGGGCGACCTGAAGTTGCTCGGCGCCCTCGGAGCATGGCTCGGACCCGCAGCGGCCGCCTGGGTGGCGCTCTATTCCGGCGTCGCCGGCGGCGTGATGGCGGTGTTCGTGGCGCTGTTTTCGGGATACCTGACCAAGGCGCTCACGAACATCTGGGGCCTCTTGATGTATTGGCGTGTCGCCGGCGTGCGGCCCGCGCCCGAGCTGATGCTCTCGAGCCAGCAGGGCCCACGACTGGCGTATGCAGTTCCCGTGCTGGCTGGATTGGTGGTGACGTTGTGGTTCCGATGAATTCGCTGAGACATCGCCTGCGTTCGGAGCGCGGCGCCGAGCTGATCGAGTTCGCGCTCGTCTTCCCGGTCCTATTGCTGGTGGTCCTCGGCATCGTCGACTTCGGCTTTCTGTTCCAGCGGATGGAAGTCGTGACCAATGCCGCACGCGAAGGGGCACGTATGGCGGTACTGCCTGCGTATACCCAGGCGGACGTCCAAACGCGTGTGTGCGACTACATTCGCACGGGTGGCGTGCCGTCGACGACATGTGGCGCGACCGGCAACCCTATCGTGACCATCGATATGGCGTTTCCGATTGCGATGCCTTCCGGGCCGCCGATGACCGCCAAGCGTGTCCAGGTCGTGTATACGCACCAGTATCTGTTCATCGGGCCGATTGCCAGCTGGTTCGGTGGCGCGTTCACCAGCGTGCCCATCAGGGGCGTCGCAATCATGCGCGACGAGGTTCAAGCCGCGGGGCCATGAGCGCCACGCCGGCGTTCGTTCGAGATGAGGAGCAACAGTTGACACCACGAAACATGAAGCGGAGACAGATTCTATGAATCGCACCACACGAACCGTTGTCGTTGTCGGAATCGCCGTGTTGGTCGCGGCGGTTGCCAGCCTTGGCGCCTACCAGGCCATCAAACGGATGCCTGTTCGCGAGGTGGAAGTCCGCAGCTTGTATCAGGTCGTCGCCGCGCACGACATGCCGATGGGCAGCCGGATTACCAAGGACTACGTGAAGTTGGTGGCCTGGCCGGCGAGCAGTCCCGTCGAGAAGGGCTTCACGACGATCGAAAGCGTGCTCAACCGCGGCCTCATTACGGCGGTCGTCGCGAACGAGCCGCTGACCGAGTCGAAGCTCGCGCCACTCGAAGCGGGCGCGGGTCTCCCGCCGTCGATCACCGAGGGCATGCGCGCGGTCTCGGTCAAGGTCAACGAGGTCATCGGCGTCGCCGGGTTCGTGGTCCCGGGAACGCGAGTGGACGTCATGGTCACGCTGCGCCGCGAGAGCGAACGAGACAGCATGGCTCGGGTTGTCGTGAGCGATGTGCAGGTGCTGACAGCCGGCACTCGGTACGACCAGGAAAAGGCACGCGATGGCCAGCCGATTCCAACGTCAGTCGTGACGCTGTTGGTCACGCCGCCGGACGCCGAGCGGATTGCCCTCGCAGCGACCGAGGGGCAGATCATGCTCACGCTGCGCAACCCGATGGATCGCAAGCCGACCGAAACAGCCGGCATTCGGACCGGGGCACTTCTCGGCCAGGCGCCAGCAGCGCCGCCGGTCGTAAAGAGCGTTCAGGGGCGTCGCGTGGTCGTGCCGCCACCTGCGCCGGCTGCCGCGCCAGCACCGAAAGCCTACACCGTTGAGGCCATCAGGGCCGCGAAACGTGCAGAGGAGATCGTTCGATGATGCCCAGAGTTTACGGATTGTTCGCTTCGGCGAAGCGGTTGGCGACGTTTGCGCTCTTCCTCGTGACGGCGTCCGCTGTGGTCGCCGCCCAGGACCGCGCGCAGCCGGCGTCGAGCACGCCTCAGAACGCGGCGGACTCGTTTCCAAAAGTCCAGTTGATCGCCGGTCGTTCGACGGTGATTGGCACCGAGTTCGACGTGACGCGTATCGCGATCACTAACCCGGAAGTGGCCGACGCCGTTGTGGTGCAGGCGCGTGAAATCCTCATCGACGGCAAGAAGCCTGGCACGGTGAGCCTGATCGTGTGGGGATCGGGTTCGCGCACGCAGTACAACATCATCGTCGAGCAGCCGACCACGAGTCTCGAGCAACAGCTGCACATGTTGTTCCCCGGAGAAGACGTGACCGTCGGCACCAACGACGGCGCGACGATTCTCTCGGGACACGTCTCGAGCACGAACGTGATGTTGCGTATGGGCGAGATTGCCACGGCGTCCGTGCCGAAGTCACAGATCATCAACCTCCTTCAGGTGCCCGGTGGCAGCGAAAGCCAGCAGGTGATGCTTCAGGTGAGGTTCGCCGAAGTGAACCGGCGCCTGCTGACCGATGCGGGCCTCGGGCTGTTCGTGACGCGCGACCGCGTGCTCGCGCGTTCGACGACGCAGCAGTTCGCCGCCCCGACGTTCGAACAGGATGCGGGTCAGGACAAACTGGTCTTCAGCGACTTCCTGAATCTCTTTTTCTGGGATCGCAAGGCCGGGGTCGGCGGAGTCCTGCGGGCGCTTGAATCGACGGGGGCCTTTCAAAGCCTTGCCGAGCCGAACCTGATTGCCTACAACGGTCAAGAGGCAAGCTTCCTCGCCGGAGGTGAATTCCCGGTTCCGGTGGTGTCCGGGATCGCCGGCCAGGTGTCGGTCATCTTCAAGGAGTTCGGCATCAGGCTGAACTTCACTCCCACGATCGCGGGAGACGCCATCCGGTTGAAGGTCAGGCCCGAAGTGAGCACGCTCGACTTCGCGAACGGCATCACGCTCTCGGGATTCCGGATTCCGGCGCTCACGACGCGACGCGCGGAAACTGTTGTGGAACTCAAGGACGGGCAGTCGTTCGCAATCGCCGGCCTGCTCGACAACATCTCACAGAACGACGGCGCCGCCATTCCGATCATGAGCAAGTTGCCCATCGTCGGCCCGCTCTTCAAGAGCCGATCGAAGCGCGCGGAGCAGACGGAGTTGATGGTGTTGATTACGCCGAGACTTGTGCGCGCGCTGGATCCGGACGAAGTGCCGCCGCTGCCGACGACGCCGCAGCCGTTCATCAAGAAGCCCGGCTCTCGGGGCGACAAGTCCGGAGACATCGGCCAGCGCCTCGACGGCGACGCGGGTGTCGTCGATGCGCCGGCGGCGCCCGCCAAACGCAAACCGTCAGGCAAGCGGTGAGACAAGCCATGGCGAAGAAATCGCGTCAATCGGGGGAGCGCGGCGCCGTAATCATCCAGATGGCGGTCTGCCTGCTGGTGCTGCTCGCCTTCAGCGCGTTCGTCGTCGATTACGGGGTGATGTGGGCGAGCCGCGGCCACGCCCAGACGGCGGCGGACGCGGGCGCGCTCGCGGGTGCCATTTCGCTAGCGTTCGACAGCCCGACCGATTTCGCCGGCGCCAAGCTGAAGGCACGTTTGGTGGCCCTTCAGAACGGCGTGTGGGACGCGGCGCCTGACGTACAGCTGAGCGACATCACGTTTCCGCCGTGTCCTCCGGGTGCGCCCGGACTGCCTGACACGTGCGTGAAGGTGGACGTCTTCCGAAATCAGCGGGCCGGCGGGAACCCCTTGCCCATGTTCTTCGGGAACCTTGTCGGCGTCACGAACCAGGGCGTTCGGGCGACGGCGACAGCTCAAATTATCACCGGCGACACCGTGGACTGTCTGAAGCCCTGGGCCGTCGTGGACCGCTGGGACGAGTTCGCGCCAGGTGGACCCGAGCCCGACTATCCCAATCCCGATCCTGATTTCGGACCGACTTCGACGTACGACAAATACTCAACCGGAACGGGAAATACCCCTCCGCAGGAAAACGATTTTTACAAGCCGGCAAGCGCAACCGACCCCGGCACGGGTTTCCGCCTGCCCTACGACGAGGGCCTTCAGTACGCCGTCAAGGTCGGCGATACGAGCAACTCGGTTTCTTCCGGCTGGTTCAGGGCGATTCGTCTGCCGCGCCTCGACGGCGGGACGAGCGGGGCAAACGTCTACAAGGACAACATTACGAGCTGCAACGGACTCCCCTCCAGTTACGCGGCGCCCGAGACCGTATGCCCCGCCGACATCGGCGTCGCCGACGAGGCGTACTGGGCCGCGCGCGGCTGCTATCGCGTGGAGACCGGCAACATGGTCGGGCCGACGAGTTCGGGGATCGACGATCTCATAGCGCGCGACCCCGGCGCGTCGTACAACGCCGGCAGCAAGACGATTGTGGGAAGCGCCTTCAGTCCCGCGACTAAAAGTCCACGCGTCGTGCCGATCGGGGTCATGAACATCGATTTGTACCTGTCGCAGGACCCCAACGGATCGACTCCGGTGGTCCGTCTCGAGAACATCTACGGCTTCTTCATCGAGGGAATGGGCGACGTAGCCGCGGACGGGAGCATGACGCTGAAAGCCAACGGCAAGTCGGTGATCGGGCGCATCATGACGATTCCCGCGACGGGGTCCAGCAAATTGAACAGCAGTTCGTCATTCCTGCGCTCCATCATTCTGGTTCGTTGATAGCGAGGAGACACGTGTCGACAGGCATCAAAATCTTGAGTTCGGATCCGCTGCTCGCGCAGCTCTTCGCCCAGACCGGCAAGCGCTGCGTGCCGGACGGTTTCGACGCCCTCGCGACGCTCGCGCGTCCCGGTGCGCCACAGCCAGAAGTCCTGGTGCTCGACCTGCGTGAGCAGCCCCAGTTCCCGCAAGCGCTGACCGTCCTCAAGCAGCAGCATCCGACAACGGCGGTGCTGCTCGTCGTCGCGCAGCTCGATCCAGCGCTCATGCTCGAAGCGATGCGCGCCGGCGTCAACGAATGCGTGGTGTCGCCGATCAACCTGCCCGAGCTCCAAGCGGTCCTCAAACGGCTGCTGAAGAACTCGGTCCCCACGACCTCTGGCGAGGTCTTCGCCTTCATCGGCGCCAAGGGGGGAGTCGGCGCGACGACCGTGGCGGTCAACGTCGCGACGTCGCTGGCGAAAAGCAGCCCGGAATCGACGCTGCTGATCGACCTGAACATGGCGTGCGGCGACGCCGCCGTCTTCCTGGGAGAAGAGCCGCGGTTCTCGGTGACGGACGCGCTCGAGAATGTCCATCGCCTCGACGCGGCGTTCTTCCGCGGGCTCGTCGTCAGGAGTAAATCTGGCCTCGATCTGCTCGGCGCGTCAGGACGACCGATGCCCGGTCCGGTCGAGGCCGCCAGGATTCGCGCCGTCCTCGAGTTCTCGAGCCAAACGCGGCGATACACCGTCCTGGACGTGCCGCGGTCCGACCCGGCGGTGCTCGACGCCCTCGAGGTCGCGACGCAGATTGTGATTGTCGCCAATCAGGAACTGGCGACCGTCCGCAGTGCGAGCCGCATGGCGGCCACGTTGCGTCAGCGATACGGACAGCATCGGCTGACGCTGGTGCTGACCCGAACCGATCGGCAGGCTGAAATCGGCTATGAAGACGTCCAGCGCGCCGTTGGGCTCGAAGTGCGGCAGACGTTTCCGAGCGACTATCGGCTGGCGCTCTACGCGATGAACAAGGGGCGCCCAGTCGTCATGGACAACCACAACCAGCTTTCGGGTGCGTTCACCACGTTCGCACGCGAGCTGGGGAGCATTCCCGGCGAAGCGGCAGAACAGAAGCGGCGAACCGGCAGCGTGTTCGGTCGGCTGACACCCAAGCGCGCCTGATAACGGAGAGAAGGAGACCGATGTCTACAGCAGTGATGGGAGCGATGGTCGGCGCCGAGAGCGTCGACGCGCGCAGCCGGAACTATCAGGAATTGAAGAGTCGTGTCCACAACGACCTGTTGAATCGACTCGATCTCGATCGGCTCACACGGTTGCAACGAGAGGTCGCGGAACCGGAAATCCGCAACCTGATCGTCGTGTTGCTCGAACGCGAGAGCGCGGCGACGCCGCTCAGCCTCTTCGAGCGCGAGTCGCTGATTGCCGATGTGATCAACGAGCTGTTCGGGCTCGGCCCCCTGGAGATGCTCCTGCACGATGCTTCCATCTCGGACATTCTGGTCAATCGTCACGATCAGGTGTACGTCGAGCGCGAGGGCAAGCTCGAGGAAACCGACATCATGTTCAAGGACGACGCCCACTTGATGCAGATCATCGAGCGGATCGTCAGCTCCGTCGGCCGCCGCATCGACGAATCGAGCCCGATGGTCGATGCGCGCCTGGCGGACGGCTCCCGCGTCAACGCGGTCGTGCCGCCCCTGGCGCTCGACGGTCCGACGATGTCGATTCGGCGGTTCCGAACCGACCGGCTCGGTGCGAAGGATCTGGTCGCGCGTGACTCCTGGACCGAGCCGATGCTCGAGTTCCTGCAGGCCGCGGTGGCGTGCCGGCTGAATCTGATTGTCTCGGGTGGAACCGGCTCTGGTAAGACGACGCTGCTGAACGTGCTTTCGGGCTTTATCGGCGGTCACGAACGCGTGGTCACCATCGAAGACGCAGCGGAACTGAAGCTGCGCCAGCGTCACGTGGTCAGGCTCGAGACCCGGCCGGCCAACATCGAGGGCAAGGGCGCCGTGCGCGCGCGCGAACTGGTCGTCAATGCACTCCGTATGCGGCCGGATCGCATCATCGTCGGCGAGGTCCGGAGCGAGGAAGCGCTCGACATGCTCCAGGCCATGAACACCGGCCACGACGGCAGTCTGACAACGGTCCACGCGAACAGTCAGCGCGACGCGCTCTATCGTCTGGACACGATGGTCGCGATGGCCAACCTGAACATCCCGGAGCGGGCCATTCGGCAGCAGATCGCATCGGCCATCAACATCATCGTCCAGGTGTCGCGTATGGCCGACGGCACCAGGAAGGTCACCGGTATCTCAGAGATCACGGGGATGGAAGGCGACGTCATCACCACGCAGGACATCTTCGTGTTCGAGCGCACCGGCATTGGTCCCGGGGGCAAAGTGCTGGGACGCTTCCGCGCGACCGGGATCCGGCCGAAGTGCAACGACCGGATTGCCGCGGCCGGCATGCCGCTGCGCGCCGACATGTTCGAGCACGTCAAGGTCATCGCCTAAGGGGGAAATGCCGTGATCTTTGTTGTTGTCACCTTCTTCGCGATTCTGGGCCTGGTGCTCGGCGCCTATTGGCTGTTCGTGCTGCGGCTCGAGCAGTCGGATGAGTCGGCCCTGCGCAAGCGCCTTCAACCCAACCCTGTCACGACCGCCTCGAAGGGCGTGCGGCTGCTCAAGCCCATTGCGCAACTGAGCCATGTCGAACATCTGAACTCGGCTCTCGGCCGCATGAACCGGGTCGTCGCGCCGCTGCAACGCGATCTCACCCAGGCCGGGCTGACGATGACGGTCGGCACGTTGATGCTGTCGGCCGGCTGCCTCTCCCTGGTGGCGTACCTAGTGGTGAAGCTCCTGACGTTCAGTACGCTGCTGGGGCTCGGAGCCAGCATCATCGCCGCGTTCATCCCGTTCATCTACGTCAAGCAGATGAAGAACCGGCGCCTGCGGAAATTCGAAGAGCAGTTTCCCGAGGCGATCGATCTCATCGGCCGCGCGCTACGAGCCGGGCACGCGTTTACGACGGGTCTCGTGATGGTGGCCGAAGAAATTCCGAAGCCCGTGGGCGAGGAGTTCAAGTTGCTCTACGACCGGCAGAACTTCGGCATGCCCGTACCCGAAGCCATGAAGCAATTCGCCGAGCGCATTCCCTTGATCGACGCGCGGTTCTTCGTGACCGCCGTCCTCACGCAGCGCGAGACCGGCGGCAACCTCGGCGAAGTGCTGGACAACCTGGCGTCGGTCATCCGCGATCGATTTCGTGTCAAGCGCCAGGTGCGTGTTCTGACCGCGCATGGACGGATCACTGGTTGGATTCTCGCAGGCATGCCGCCGGCTCTTGCCACGGCGATGCTCGTGATCGCGCCCAATCACATGAAGATGCTGATCAGCGACCCCCTCGGCATTCAGATGATCGTCGGAGCCCTGACCCTCCAGGTGATCGGTACGTTGATCATCCGGAAGCTGGTCGACATTCCTTACTGAGGATCGAGCAAAGACAGTCATGACTCTTGAACTCTGGCTTGCACTCGGCGGACTGTTCGTGTCGATCGCCCTGCTCACCGGTCTCGGCGCCTCGATGGTGCTCGCCGGCCGGACAACCGAACAGCGGCGGCTGCGAGAGATGGCAACCGCGGGCGGCGCGGGAGTCGCCACGCTCTCGTTCGGAGCGGGGGTGGGGGAGGCCGTTCGTCTCACGGAACGTATCAATCCCCGTCTGGAGCGGATCGCGCAGAAGATGCCGAAGTCTCCAAAGGAGATGAGCCGTCTGCGCCGACGCCTCGCTGTGGCCGGCATTCACAGCTTCGGCGCGGCGGTCTTCTACTCGTTCGCTGAGTTGACGCTGCCGTTCCTGTTTGCCGCCCCCGCGCTGATGTGGCTGATTGGACCCGTCAAATGGATCGCCGCCATCATCTCGGGCCTCATCGGCTACATGATTCCCGGCCTGATTCTGGCGCGGCTGATTCACAACCAGAAACGACGCATCGAGAACGGGCTCCCAGACGCGCTGGACCTCATGATCGTGTGCGTCGAAGCAGGCTGCGGACTCGATCAGGCCATCCTGAAGACGAGCATCGAGCTCGAGATCTCGCACCCGGAGCTCGCGTCGGAATTGCGGATGATCACGACGGAGGTGCGCGCGGGCAAGAGCCGCATGGACGCCTTCAAGAATTTCGCGGCGCGGACGCGCGTGGACGACGTGCGCTCCCTCGTGGCGATGCTGGTGCAGACGGATCGATTCGGGACGAGCATCGCCCAGGCGCTGCGCACGCACGCGGAAACATCCCGAACCAAACGCCGGCAACGAGCGGAAGAGAAGGCCGCCAAGATCGGCGTCAAGCTCGTCTTCCCGCTGGTGTTCTTTCTGTTCCCGGCCTTCTACGTCGTCACGCTGGGCCCGGCGATCATCCAGTTCGTCCGGGTCTTTTTCGGGCAGGTCGTCAATCGGTAACCGTCTCTCATTCAAGGAGGAAGCATCGTGGGTACAACGAACATCGTGCTGATGGCAATCGCGGGAGCTTTTCTGGTCCTCTATCTCCTGCGGCGCCGCTCGCGTCTCCGCTCGGAAGACTAGTTCCGGGCATTGTCGTGAGAAATCACCTCAAACCGGTCGCGTGCCTGCTCGGTGCTCTTGTGCTGAGCAGCTGCGCGGCCGGTCAGAGCCGAACACTCGCCGGCCGATTCGTTCGGCCCGGCACGCCGGTCATGGATTACGGCGGGCCGCGGCCCGTCACGAGTGAGTCGCTCTCTGGTTTCATGACGAAAGTGCGGCACCTGTCGGCCAGGCCGGCGCGGCAGGGCACCTTTGGCGGAACGGTCGAGAGCTCCGACCGCCGGCTCGCGGCCGCATTGCTGTTTGAGACGCTTCAGCCGACTGCGGAGAGTCACCGACTCGTCGCGCAGGAGTACCGCCGTCTTGGTCTCCTCGACTCGGCCTATAAGCGATTGAATCGCGCCGCGCAGAAGGAACCGCGGAACGCCGAGGTTCAGGAAGACCTGGCGCGCGTCTGGCGCGACTGGGGTCTGCCCGATCAAGGTCTCGGCGCGGCATATCGTGCCGTGTACCAGAATCCGGGCTCGGCAAGTGCCAGGAATACGCTCGGGACGATTCTCGACGCGCTCGGTCGAGCCGACGAAGCGCGCCGCGCGTATGAGCTCGCGGTCGCACTCGACCCGACGGCCGCATGGGCGTTCAACAACCTGTGCTACAGCGAGTTTCGACTCGGCCACTTGAGAGAAGCGCGTGCGCGCTGTGACGAAGCGGTGCGGCTCGAACCGACACTGGCCGCCGCGCACAACAATCTGGCGTTGACGTATGCCGCGGCAGGCGACCTCGACCGGGCCCGCCTCGAGTTTCTGGCGGCGGGCGACCTCGCCTCCGCGCAGTACAACCTCGGAATTGTTCACCTCGCCGAACACGATTACGTTTCGGCGGCCGTCTCGTTCGAAGAGGCAATCAAGTCGCGATCGACCTATACGGCCGCCAAAGAGCAGGCGCATGCCGCTCGCGAGCGCGCGATGGCAGGCACTCAATAACGACCACGAGGCTATGACGATGATCCAGATGCCAGCACCGGCTGCCAACCCCGCCGATCTCCCGATGGCGCCCATCACGCATCAAGATGCGGGGCTCAGCCTCGACCTGCTCATTCAGTTGGCGCTCAAGACGCTGCATTTCTCCGGCGAGATGACCGGAGGGCAGCTGGCTGGTCGCCTCGGACTGAACTTCTCGGTCATCGAGCCCGCGCTCGATTTCCTGAAGGCGCAGCGGCAGGTGGAGATCGCCGGCGGCACGATGGTTGGCCGAGCGTCATACCGATATCGGATCACCGATTCCGGTCGCGTGCGAGCCGCATTGTTCCTCGAAACGAACCAGTATGTCGGCGTTGCGCCGGTGCCATTCGAGCAATACCGCCGTTACATGACCGAGTTCCAGAAGTCGGCGCCCCGTACGGCCACTCGCGACCGCGTGCGCGACGCGTTCGGACATCTCGTCATCAGCCAGCACGTGCTCGATCAGCTGGGCCCCGCCATCAACGCGGGCCACTCGATGTTCGTCTATGGCCCTCCGGGAAACGGCAAGACCGTCATTTCGCAGGCCGTGCGGAAGCTGCTCGGCGGCGCCATCGCGATCCCACACGCGATCGAGGTCGAGGGGGCCATCATCCGCCTGTTCGATCCCGTCAACCACGAACCGATCGTGTCATCGGACGACGATCAAGATCAGGGGCTGGATCTCGGATTGCGTCAGGATCGTCGCTGGATCCTGTGCCGGCGACCGATGGTCATGGTCGGAGGCGAACTGACCCTGTCGGCGCTGGAGCTCAACTACAACGCGACGACTGGTTTTTACCGGGCGCCGGTGCAGGCGATCGCGAACGGCGGCGTGCTCGTCATCGATGACTTCGGACGACAGCAGTGCGCACCGCGCGATCTGCTGAACCGCTGGATCGTGCCGCTCGAAAGCCGCGTCGACTTCCTGACCCTCCAGTCAGGGCAGAAGGTCGAGGTTCCGTTCATGGTGCTCGTGATTTTCGCGACGAACATCAAGCCGGCCGACCTAGTGGACGAGGCGTTCCTTAGGCGCATTCACTACAAAGTGTTCGCCGAAAGCCCGACCGTTGCCGAGTTCACGCTGATCTTCGAACACTGCTGCCGGGAGCGCGGCGTCTCCTTCGATCCAAAAACCGTCGAGCACCTGCTTCAGAACTACTACAAGCCCCGCCAGATCGCGCTTCGCGGATGCCAGCCGCGCGACCTCATCGACCAGGCGCTCTCGCTCGCCGACTACCGGGGCGAGCCAAGGCAGCTGACGCCGGAATTACTCGACGCCGCCTGCGCCGGCTATTTCGTCGACGAGCAGGACAGACCTGTCGTCTATGCCTAGGCCCATGGCGAAGGCGGCTCTACACATTCGCGCGCTGGTCGTGGTCGTGCTGGCGGCCGTCACGCTGGCGGCCGATTGCGCCGGCGCCGCCGACGCGCCCGCGGCCCTGTCGGTTCGAATCACGTCACCTCTGGGACGGACCGGCGAACCGGGGATCATCCGGATCGTGGCGCAGATTCATGCTGTTCCCGGCGCGCCACTGCAATCGGTGCAGTTCTGGGTCGACGGCGTGCTCCTTGCGACCGTCTCCGAGCCGCCGTACGCCACGACGTGGGACGACGCGAACCCGTTCAACGCGAACGAGATTACGGTTGCCGCGACCGACTGCCTCGGCAATACCGCACGCGACGCCGTGGTCCTGAAGCCATTCGAAATCACCGAGGTCTCGGAAGTGACCCGCGTGCTCGTGGATGCCTCGGTTCAGGACAAGACGGGCCGATTCATCCGGGCGCTTGCCAGTCGCGACTTCGAGATCCGTGAGAACGGTGTTCCACAGTCGATTGATCTTGCCGGTGAGGAGGACCAGCCGGCGACCTTTGCGATGCTCATCGACAGCAGTCAGAGCATGTCGCGCCGGATTGACTTCGTTCAAGAGGCGGCACGGCGACTCGTCGGCTTCATGCGCATCCGCGACCGCATGATGGTCGTGCCTTTTTCCAAAACGCTCCAGCCGATCACCGGACCAACCAACGACCGCGCCACCGTGCTGGAGGCAATCGGGCACATCGAACCCCATGGCGGGACCGCTATTCTGGACAGTCTCGTTCGGGTGGCGGCGCACCTCGATCGAGTCGAAGGGCGCCGCGCCATTGTCTTGATTACCGACGGGTACGACGAGCACAGCGAGACCGGCTTCGACGAGGCGCTGAAGGCCGTCAAGGCCGCGCAGGCAACGGTCTACGTGGTCGCGATCGGGGGCGTGGCGGGGATCTCATTGAAAGGGGAGCGCTTCCTCCGCACGCTGGCGAAGGAAACGGGTGGACGCGCATTTCTCCCGAGCCGCGAGTGGGAGCTCGAATTGGTGAACGCGGCCCTCGCCTCGGATGTGCAGAACCGCTATCTGCTGTCCTACACGCCGGCCAATCAGGAAGTAGATGGGAAGTGGCGCGCGATCACCGTCAGCGTTGCCGATGCCAACTACAAGGTTCGTGCGCGTTCGGGATACTTCGCGCCCAAACCACCTCCTGTCCGTCCGGTGCTGGAGTTCACGATCACTGATCGCGAGAGCCAGTTTGTCGACGTCGACGCCACTGACCTCGTCGTTGTCGAGAACGGGGTCGAGCAGACGGTCGATACCTTCCAGGAAGCCATCACGCCCGTTTCCATCGTGCTGGCGCTCGATGCGAGCGGGAGCATGAAGAAATCGTCGGAAATCGCGAAGGCGTCGGCGGGAAGTTTTGTGGATGCGCTGCGGGCCGAAGACAAGCTCGCTCTCCTATTGTTCGCGGACCACTCGGAGCTCGCGCACGACCTGACCACCGCGCGCGAGCCGATTCACGACGCCATCGATCAGTACCAGGCGAATGGCGGAACGGCACTCTACGACGCGCTCGGCGACTCTCTGGATCGCTTGAAGAAGGTGGACGGCCGTCGGGTGATTGTCGTCGTGACCGACGGTCGGGACGAAGACAACCCTGGCACCGGCCCAGGCAGCCGGCGGACCTTCGAGCAGGTCTTGCAGGCTGCCCGAGAAGTGGATGCCGTCATCTTCACCATCGGCGTGGGTCAGAAGGTCGATCGCCGGGTCCTCGAGAAACTGGCGGCCGCTTCAGGCGGCGAGGCCTACTTCCCGGAGAACGTGTCCCAACTGGACTCGGAATACCGCCGCGTCGTGGAAACACTGAGACGGCGCTGGCTCATCGGCTACACGTCAACGGACGGCCGGCGCAACGGCGAGTGGCGGCCGGTCGAAATCCGTACCAAGGACGCGAACGCCGTGATTCACAGCCGCGGCGGCTACTTCGCGCCGGGGAAGTAACAAGATGGATACCTCTGGAAAGTCGCACGAAGGGTGGATGACGGTCATTCCCGTGACCGTATTCCTCCTGATCGTTGTCGTGGCGTTGGGCGGGCCGGTCGCCTTCGTGAACACGCTGAGCTTATGGGTCAGCGATATGTTGACCGCGGCGGCTTCCTGGTTGAAGAACCTGTAAGTGTCCGATTGGAAGGGCTTCCTATGACCGAAGCACTGACGCTCTCCGATGTCTTAGCC
>Ga0207641_10002502_pt1 | contig 16956 bp, 14 predicted proteins | sample KBSSwiS62_FD_184306 | JGI IMG/M metagenome (GOLD analysis project Ga0207641, IMG submission 184306) | Switchgrass rhizosphere microbial communities from Kellogg Biological Station, Michigan, USA - KBS Switchgrass S6-2 (SPAdes) (version 2) | ecosystem: Host-associated > Plants > Roots >... | reverse complement strand
TCGACCCCGCTCGACTTCGCCTACGCGGTCCACACCGACGTCGGCCACCGCACCGTCGGCGCCAAGGTCAACGGCAACATCGTGCCGCTGCACTACCAACTGAAGTCCGGCGACATCGTCGAGGTGCTGACCGCGAAGCAGAACCGCGGCCCCTCGCGCGACTGGCTGAAACTGGTGCGGACCAGCCGCGCCCGCAACAAGATCCGCGCCTTCTTCAAAGAGGAAGGCCGCGAGGACGCCGAGCGCAAGGGGCGCGAGGGGCTCGACGAAGCGCTGCGCACGCGTGGCATCCCGATGCAGAAGATCGCCGGCTCGGCTCTATTGGCCGACGTCTTCCGCGAGATGGGCTACCGCAAAGCCACCGACTTCTACATCGCCCTCGGCCAGGGGAAAGTCTCGACCAAGACCGTCGCCAACAAGCTGATGCAGCGGCTGAAAGCGGGCGACGCGGTCGAGGAGCAACCAGCGGCGCCGGTACGCGGTCGCGACGACCACGCGCGCCGGACCAAGGACGCCTCCAACTACGGGATCTCGGTCAAGGGCGCCGGCAATGTCGCCGTGCGCCTGGCCAAGTGCTGCCGGCCGGTCCCCGGCGACGAGATCGCCGGCTACGTCTCGTTGGGCCGGGGGATCACGATCCACCGCGCCGACTGCAAGAACGTGAAGGCGCTGAAAAAGTCGCCCGAACGCTTCGTCGAGGTCGGCTGGGAAGGCGAAAACGAAGCCTCCTACCGGGTCGAGTTGCAGATCGACGCCTACGATCGCACCCGCCTGCTCGAGGACCTCTCGCGCACCTTCTCCGAGGCCGGGATCAACATCATCGGCGCCTCCTGCGCGACCAACCACCCGATGGTCAAAAACAAGTTCGTGGTCGAAGTGGGGGACACCGAGCAGCTGAAGCAGTGCATCTCCAGGCTGCGGAACGTCGAGAGTGTCTTCGACGCTTATCGGATTACGCCCGCTGCTTGAGGGCCTATCCCGGTAGGGGTTTCGCTTAACTTCTTTCGTGGATCGAGCGGCGGCCGCTCCGAGGTTGAGCGCCCGCGAAAAAGTACAAGACGCTTCACCCCTACCGGGATAGGCCCCGGAGGAGAAGGAGGTCCGAGTGTCGTTGACTGTCGCGGTCACGGGTCCGACTGGGGAGATTGGGCTGCCGTTGATGGCGGAGCTTGAGAGGGATCCGGCGATCGGGGCGGTAAGGGGGATGGCGCGGCGGGCGTTCGACCCGGAGGCGGAGGGGTGGGAGAAGGTCGCCTACCGGCGCGGTGACATCCTCGACCGCGGTTCGCTGGCGGCGCTGTTCGACGGTGCCGACGTCGCCGTCCACCTTGCCTTTGCGATCTTCGGCGATCGCGAGGAGAGCCGCCGCATCAACCTCGAGGGCAGCCGCAACGCCTTCGAAGCGGCGATCGACGCCGGCGTCGAGCGGCTCGTCTACGCCTCCTCGGTCGCCGCCTACGGCTTCCACCCGGAGAACCCGCAGCCGCTGACCGAGGACGTCCCCGTCCGCGGCAGCGAGAGCTTCTACTACTCGGCCCAGAAGGCCGAGCTGGAGGCCACCCTGGACGGCCTGCTCGCCGGTAGCGAGGTCGACGCCTACGTCTTCCGCCCCTGCGTCGTCGCCGGCCCGCGGGCACCGATGCTGATCGAGAAAGTGGTCAGCGGCAGCCGCCTCGGCGACCCCCTGCCGTTCCTGCGCCGCGGGCTCGGCCGGATGCCACTGGCGCGTCCGGTCCTGCCCGACTTCGGCGCGCCGCTGCAGCTGGTCCACCACGACGACGTCGCCCGCGCCCTGGCGGCGGCGATCGCCGGCAAGGGGGAGCCCGGCGCCTACAACCTCGCCGGCAAAGGTGAGATCGGGATCGGCGACGTCGCCCGCGCGCTCGGCTGGCGCACCGTGCCGGTACCGGCGCCCGCGGTCGGCTTCGGCGCCGCCCTGGCCGGGCGGCTGTCCTTCCTGACGCCGCAGCTGGAGTGGGCGGCGGCGCTGCGGGTGCCGGTACTGATGGACACGACCAAGGCGCGGAGGGAGCTGGGCTGGGAACCCGTCTTCGACGCCTGGGAGACTCTGATCCAGACTGCGGTCTCCGCTCGCGAAGAGGGATTGCTTACTTAGGTGTGATACTAAATAATGCTTGTGGACTCGTACGAATAGGCAGGTAGTACGAATTTCACCCGTTAGGGCACTAATGCTTTGGGTAGGAGGATGTCGATGAAAGCGAAGATGCCGGCACCAGTCACCACCACCAGGCCCAGCCTTGACCGCGAGCGCGGTCGTCCCCGGCACGCGGTCCACGTCGGCCTCAGTCAGCTCGCCTTCGACGGGCTCGCCGCCGAGGACCGCCTCAGCGGCGCCGCACGGCTGCAGAGCGCCGTCCGCTGCTACCTGGGAGACCGGGGCGCCAATCAGGCGGCATGGCCCTATCCGGCCTTTCTGCGCGGCAGCGAGCCGCAGATCGACGTCAAGCTCGAACTGGAGATCAAGGACGACCTCTGGCACTCATTCGAGGCCGAGGCCGCCAGGCAGGACGTCTCGCCCCAGCAGCTGCTCGAGCACGCCGCTTTCTACTTCGTCGCCGAGCTCGACGCCGGGCGCATCACCCAGCGGATCCTCGACGACCTCGAAGCGACCGAAGAAGCCTGAGCGGGGCTACGCGGCGGAGTGCGCCGCGACGACGGGCGCGGCGTCGAGCTCGATCAGGCTGGCCCGCAGTGAGCGGCGGCCGCGGTGGTGCAGCCCGTGTACCGAGCTCTCGGTCTTGTCGAGGGTGCCGGCGATCTCCACCGGCGAGAGGCCGACGATGTGGCGCAGGACCAGCACCTCGCGCTGATCCTCGGGCAGGTCTTCCAGCGCCTGGCGCAGGGCGCGGCCGCGGTCGAGGCCGGTCTGGGCGCTGCCGGTGTCGGCGAGCCTGACCTCCTCGGTCGGGATCGCCCGCTTCGCCCGCAGGTGGTCAAGGGCGGCGTTGCGGGCGACGCGGAGAATCCAGGCGTCGAAGGGAACCTCGCGCTGCTCGTATTTTTTGATCGCTTTCATCAGCTTGGCGAAGACGTTCTGGGTGATGTCTTCGGCCTCGTGATGGTCGCGGATGAAGCCGGTCACGTAACGGAGGACGTCGTCCGCGTAGCGGACATACAGATAGTGCAACCCCTCGGTATCGCCCGCCTTGGCCCGCGCGACGGCGTCCCGAGTGAGTTTGCTGCTGGCCCCGTGAGCTGCTGCTGCGCTGTCGGGCTTGCTGCTCATCTGTAAATCCCCCGCATGCTCACCGCATGCATCCACGACTGGTTTCCAAGTTTGTCTGCGTTCGTCATGAGACTCGGTCGAAACTCCATCCGGGTAAAACCTTGGGAAAAACTTGGATAAGAAATCCGTCCCAAAATGGGGGTTTACGACTTGATGCTCGTCAACTTCTAAGAGAGGCTGCGGCGCAGAGGATTAAGGACGATTGGCCTAGTTGTCAATGCCCAATATTTGTCCAAATTTCATTCTCAGGCTTAAGGCCCTGCAATTGCACAACTAATGGTTGGGATCTGCACAGGTATTGGGGAGTCTGAAGTTAGGAGGAAATACGCCGGTACGGTGAAAACCTTGGCTACCCCCGGGGAGTTCATAGGGAGAACGAGATGAGAGTCGCACTCGGAAAATTTGCCTGCTCGGGAATCGAAGCCCATCTCGGCGACGATATCCCGGCTGCCGTGCGCACGGCATTGTTCCACTACGCCCGCAAGCTCAAGGCCGGGCGTCGCCCGGTCGCGCCACCCCGCTTCCTCGACGCCCAGGAGGCCCCTGAGGCCGCGGTGGCGTTCGAGTTGACGGTCGACCCCGAGACCGAGGCGGTGCTCGAGCAGGAGGCGCTGAGGCAGCGCACGACGCTGACGCAGCTCGCCTCGCACACGGTCCTGGTCTACCTGGCCGAGCTCGAGTTCCTAGGCGTTTCTCCGCCCGCCGGCGTCGGCGCAGGCGCAGCTCCCCGGCCTTAGACCGGGGAACCGTCCTGTGTCGTCCAGCGCGCCGTCAGGCGTCGCTGGGCCCGGCGGTGAGGGTCTGCCGGCCGGCGGCCAGCACCTCGTCGACGGGGGGCACGGCAACCGGTTCGCCCTGGTTGGCCAGCGAGTGCTCGAGCGCCTCGAGGCCGAGCACGATCTCCAGGCCCAGGCGGGAGTTGGAGACGGGCGTGCTGCCCGTGTGGATCGCCGTGGCGAAGTCCTGGAGCTCCTGGCTCAGCGGCTCCAGCGCCTGGATCCGCGGCGCAACCATGTCGCCGCTGCGGTAGGTGAGGCGGTACTCGCCGAAGTTGGCGGGCGGCTCGGAGAAATCGAGCCCGCGGTCGTAGATCCGCACCGAGTCGTCGGCCGCGGTGTCCTCGTACTGGACCATGCGCCGGCTGCCGACCACGACCATCTGCCGCACCTTGCGCGGCGCCAGCCAGGAGAGCTGGACGTTGGCCTGGGTGCCGCCCTCGAAGCGCAGGGTGAGGAAGGCGGTCTCGTGGACGCCCTCCTGGAAGACGCTGCGGCCGGTGGCCGAGACCTCGACCAGCGGCTTGCCGAGCCAGTGCAGCAGAACCGAGAGGTCGTGCGGCGCCAGGTCGAGGATGACCCCGTCCTGCTGGTAGAGGCCGAGGTTCATGCGCGAAGAGGTGACGAAGTAGATCTCGCCCAGCTCGTCGGTCTGGATCAGCTCGCGGACCTTGTTCACCGAGGGGCTGTAGACGAAGGTGTGGCCGGGCATCATCACCAGGCCGAGCTCGTCGGCGAGCGCGACCAGCTTCGCCGCCTCCTCCGAGGTCCGGGCCAGGGGCTTCTCGACCAGGACGTGCTTGCCGGCTTCCAGCGCCCGGCGCACGAGGTTGTAGTGGGTGTGGGGCGGGGTCGCGATCGCCACCGCTTCGATCCGCGGGTCGGCCAGGGCGGCGTCGTAGTCGCTCTCGACCCAGACGCCGGGATGGCGGCGGCGGAAGTCTTCGGCGCGGCCTTCGTCCTTCTCGCAGAGGCCCATGAGGCGGAACTCCGGCCGCTCGACCACGTTGCGGACGATGTTCGGGCCCCAGTAGCCGTATCCGACGACCATGGTCCCTATTGCTCCTGATGGGTTCACGCTGCTCCCTTTCTAGTGAGGACGATCCACGGGGTCTTGATCAGAATTGAGAGGTCGAGGCCGAGCGAGCGCCGTTCGGCGTACTCGATGTCGAGCCGGACCATTTCCTCGTAAGTGCGTTCGCTGCGGCCGCTGACCTGCCAGTAGCCGGTCAGGCCGGGCTTGACGTTGAAGCGCTCCAGGTACCAGGTCGGGTACTCGGCGACCTCGTAGGGGATCGCCGGGCGCGGGCCGACCAGGGTCATGTGACCGAGGACGACGTTGAGCAGCTGCGGCAGCTCGTCGAGGCTCCACTTGCGGATCCAGCGGCCGACCGGGGTGATGCGGTTGTCGACCGCGAGCTTGTAGAGGTCCTTGCGGCCGCCGTCGGGGGTCTCCTCGGTCTCGTCGCTGCCCTTGATCAGGGCGGTCACGTATTCCTGGTGGCCGCGGGGGTCGGCGTCGAGCCGCATGCTGCGGAACTTGAAGAGGGTGAACTCGCGCTCGTGGAAGCCGACCCGGCGCTGGCGGAACAGCGCCGGCCCGCGGCTGTCGAGGCGGACGGCGACGGCGACGGCGATCAGCACCGGCGAGAGCAGCACGATCGCCGCGCTGGCGACCACCAGGTCGAAGAGCCGGCGCAGCGCCGCGCCCCAGCGCGATTCGCCGTCGACCCGGGTTACCGCCTGGCTGCTGGTTAGTCCGTGTGCCTCCATGCACTGAAGACAACGCCCGGCCACCGGGAACTCTTGCGTCGCCGTCCGCCGCGCAAAGGCTGAAAAAGGTCGGGTCTCAATAAAGGCCGCAAAATTTTCATGACCGCGCAAAGAGATGGCGGCTTCGCGCGTTGATTACCCATGGCGGCACGAATCCTCTCGATCATCGGCTCCCGTCCTGAGATCGTCCAGGCGGCGCCGCTCTCGCTCGCCTACTCCAACTGCGTCGAGGAGATCCTCGTCCACACCGGGCAGCACTACGACCCGGGGATGTCGGACCTGCAGATCGCCGACCTGCGCCTGCCGCTGCCCGAGTTCAACCTCGGGGTCGGCTCGCTGCCGCTCGAGAAGGGCGTCGAGGTCGCCGAAGAGCGGATCGCCCGCGTGATCGAGAACACCCGCCCGGACGCGGTCCTGGTCCGTGGCGACACCAGCGCCACGATCGCCGGCGCCCGCGCCGCCGTCGCCGCCGGGGTGCCGCTGCTGCACGTCGAGGCCGGCCTGCGCAGCTACCGGCAGGACATGCCGGAGGAGCACAACCGGATCGAGACCGACGGCCTCTCCGACCTTCTCTTCGCCCCGTGTGAGCATGCCCGCGACACCCTCCTCGATGAGGGTGTGCAGGGCGTGGTCCACGTCACCGGCGACGTCCTCGCCGATGTCCTCCTGGCCACCCGGGCGCGCCTGCCCGAGGGCGGGGAGGAGGGCGAGTACGTGCTCGCCACCGCCCACCGCAACTACAACACCGACTCGCCGGAGCGGCTCGGCGCCGTCCTCGACTGCCTGCGCGCGGCCGAGCGGCGGGTGATCTTCCCGCTGCACCCGCGGACCCGCAAGAGCATCGAGACCTGGGATCTGGAGCTGCCCGGCAACGTCGAAGTCCGCGACCCGCTCACCTACACCGAGATGCTGGTGCTGGAGCGTGGCGCCGTCGCGATCGCCACCGACTCCGGCGGGGTTCAGCGCGAGGCTTATCTGTGGGGGGTGCCGTGCATCACGATGCGCGAGGAGACCGAGTGGATCGAGACGGTCTCGACCGGCTGGAACACGCTGGTCGGAGTCGACGCCGGCAAGTTCGGCGAGGCCCTCGCGAAGCCGCTGCCGGGCGAGCGCCCGCCGATCTTCGGCGACGGCCACGCGGCGGAGCGGATCGCCGAGCTGACCGTCGCCCACCTCGACCGCGTCCTGGAGAAGTCCGGTGTCTGAGCAGCTGCGCATCGGCGTCGTCGGCTGCGGCCGCATGGGCGGCTTCCATATCCGCAACTACGCCCAGCTCGACTGCGCCCAGCTGGTCGCCGTCGCCGACCCCAGCGAGGAGTCGCGGCGTCGCGCCCTCGGTGACAGCCGCGTCGCCGAGTACGACAGCTGGCGCGAGATGATCGAGCTCGGCGCCGACGAGCTCGACGCGGTCTCGATCGCCTGCCCTTCCGAGTTCCACGCCGAGGTCGCCCTGGAGGCGCTCGCGGCCGGCCTGCACGTGCTGGTCGAGAAGCCGATCGCGACGACCCTGCCGGACGCGCTGCGGATGCGCGGCGCCGCGCTCGAGGCCGACCGCAAGCTGATGGTCGGCCACGTCGAGCGCTTCAACCCGGCGGTGGAGAAACTGCGCGAGCTGGTCGCCGACGGCCGCCTCGGCACCGTCTACCGCGCCCACACGACCCGGGTCGGGCCGCTGCCGACGCGGATCCAGGACACCGGCGTCGCGATCGACCTCGCCACCCACGACCTCGACGTCATGCAGCACGTGCTCGACAGCTCGATCCACGAGATCTACGCCGACGGCGGCCGCTTCCTGCACGACTCCCAGGAGGATCTGCTGACCTGCCTGGCGCGCTTCGGCGAGGACGGCGAGGCGCCGACCCTGGGCCTGCTCGACGTCAACTGGCTGACCCCGGAGAAGAAGCGCGAGATCGCCCTGATCGGCGAGAACGGGCTGCTGCGGGCGAGCTACATCACCCAGGACGTCTGGTTCGTCGAGTCGACCACCGCGCCGCTGCAGTGGGACGGCCTCTCGATGCTGCGCGGCGACGGCGAGGGGGCGGCGGTGCGCTTCTCGCTCGCCAAGGCCGAGCCGCTGCGGGCCGAGCTCGAGGCCTTCTGCCGCTGCGTGCTCGACGACACGCCGGAGCCGGTCAGCGCCCATGACGGCGTCAAGGCCCTGGCCGCGGCGCTCGCCGTGCGCGAGTCCGCCGCCGTCCGCCGTCCGGTCGAGCTACTCGATATCCCCGTTCCCCGCCGCCTGGAGGTTTTCGCGTGATCCGCTTCGTCATTCCGGCCTACAACGAGGCCGAGAACATCCCCCGGCTGCTCTCCGACCTGGCGCCGGTGGCCCGCGAGCTGGGCGCCCGCGTGATCATCGTCGACGACGGCTCCACCGACGGCACCGGCGACGTGATCCGCGAACACGCCCAGGACATGCACCTGGCGGTCGTCACCCACACCGTCAACCGCGGCCTGGGCACGGCGATCAACACCGGCATCCGCTCGGCCCTGAAGGAGTCCTCCGACGAGGACGCGATCGTCACCCTGGAGGCCGACACCACCTCCGACCTCTCCGACCTGCCGCGGATGCTCGAGCTCTTCGACCGCGGCACCGACGTCGTGCTCGCCTCGGTCTACGCCCCCGGCGGCGAGATCATCGGCGTCGCCGGCTGGCGCCTGGCCGCGAGCAAGGCCGTCTCCAACACCTTCCGCTACCTCGGCGGGCTGCGCGACATGCACACGCTCTCCTCGCTCTACCGCGTCTACCGCGCCGGCACCCTGCGCAAAGCGGCCGACACCTACGGCTACCTGCTGGTGCGCGAGCCCGGCTTCGCCGCCAACGTCGAGCTGCTGTTGAAGCTCTACAACGCCGGCGCCAGCGTCGCCGAGGTGCCGACGACGAACGACTGGCGGACCCGTAAAGGCGAGTCGAAGATGCAGCTGAAACCGACCGTGCTCGCCTACTTCCGGGTGATGGCCGCCCAGGTGGTCGGCCGCATCCAGCCGCCGCCGGTCTCGCCGCTGGCCGAGGCGACGGCGCCGCTGGCGCTGCCCGAGCCCGCCGCCGCGACCGCGACCGAACCGCCCGCGGCGAACGGTCGCGAACCCGTAACGCAGGCCTGATGTTCCCGCAACCGCCCCGGATCGGCGTCGTCGGCGGCGGCGTCCTCGGCACCTCACTCGCCCTGCGCCTGGCCCAGGCCGGCGCCAGGGTGACCGTGATCGAGCGCGGTCCCAGCCTCGGCGGCCTCGCCGGCGCCTTCGACTTCAACGGCCACGAGGTCGACCGCTTCTACCACGTGGTCACCCCGGCCGACCAGCGCATGATCGATATGGCCGGGGAGGTCGGGCTCGGCGACCAGCTGCGCTTCAACCCGGTCGGCGCCGGCTTCTACGCCGACGGCGAGATGCACGACTTCAACGGGGTCGGCGACCTGCTGCGGTTTTCGCCGCTGAGCCCGCCCGCGCGCCTGCGCCTGGGGCTGTTCGTCGCCCAGTGCCAGCTCCGCTCTTCCTACGACAAGCTCGACAAGATCCCGCTCGAGGACTGGTTGCGGAAAATCTGCGGCAACGAGGTCTGGGAGCGGATCTGGAAACCGCTGCTCGATTCGCGCTTCGACGGCGATCCCTCGGGGCTGCCGGCGACCTACCTCTGGGCCCGCACCCGGCGCATGTCCGGTGCCCGCAACAGCAAGGGCAGCGGCGGCGAGGAGATGGGCCACATCATCGGCGGCCACCAGCGCCTGATCGACGCGATGGTCGCCCGGGCCGAAGAGCTGGGAGTGGAGACGCTGACCGACGCCCCGGTCAGCGGCCTGGCGATGGCCGACGACGGCTCGATCACCGGCGTCGAGCTCGGCGATCGCACGCTCGAGTTCGACCTGACGATCCCGACCCTGCAGCCGCCGGCTCTGCGCTTCCTGCTGCCGGAGCGCCATCAGAACCTGCTCGCCCCGTATCCGCAGCGCTGGCTCGGCTGCGTCTGCCCGATCATCAAGGTCAAGCGCTCGCTGCTGCCCTATTACGCGGTCAACATCGTCGAGAAGACCCCGATCACCAGCGCGATCGAGACCACGCAGGTGCTCGGCACCGACCACACCGACGGCCTCCACCTCGTCTACCTGCCCAAATACTGCGCCCCCGACGCCAAAGAGCAGAGCGAGGACGACGAGTCCGTCTGTCGCCGCTTCACCGACTACCTGGCCAAGCTCTCGCCGGGCTTCAGCCGCGACGAGGTGGTCGACTGGACCGTGCAGCGGGCGAAGCTGGTCGAGCCGGTGCACCGGCTCGGGCCCGACCACGACGTCCGCGTGGCCCCGGTCTGGCCCGGGGTCGAGGGGCTGGCGCTGGCCTCCAACGCCCAGATCTACCCCTACCTGCTGAACGGCGACTCGGTGATGGGCTTCGCCGAAGGCGTCGCCGCCGAAGTAAGCGAGCGGCTGGCTCTGGACGCGAAGGCCACGGATGAAAGTGCGAGAAAAGGACTAGTCGGCACGTTGCATCACTGAGGACGCGGAAAAGCCGGACTTCGGTCTCGTCCTCTGAGATGCCATGTACCAGGTAGAAGCCTCCAAAGCCCTCTTGAAGCCGAGCCTCTGGGCCCGGCACTCCGCACGCCTGAGCGTGCCGCGCAACGTGGTCATGCTGGGGCTGGTCAGCCTCCTGACCGACATCTCCTCGGAGATGGTCGCGACCGTGCTGCCGCTGTACCTGGTCTTCACGCTCGGCGCCAGCCCGCTCGTCTTCGGCGCGATCGACGGCACCTACCGCGGCGCCGCCGCCCTGGTCCAGGTCGCCAGCGGCTTCGCCTCCGACCGCTTCCGCCGTCCCAAGGAGGTCGCCGGGCTCGGCTACGGGATCTCCGCCGTCGGCAAGGTGGCGCTGGTCGCCGCCGGCAACACGATCGGCGGGATCGGCGCGATCGTCGCCTTCGACCGGGTCGGCAAGGGGATCCGCACCGCGCCCCGCGACGCCCTGATCTCCCTCTCCAGCGCCAAGGAGAACCTGGCGACCTCGTTCGGCGTGCATCGGGCGATGGACAGCGCCGGGGCGATGCTCGGCCCGCTGGTCGCCTTCGGGATCCTCTTCGTCGCCCCGGCCCGCTTCGACGCCGTCTTCGTGGTCAGCACGATGTTCGCCGTGCTCGGCCTCGCCGTCCTCGTCCTCACCGTGCAGGGCCGCCCGCGCCGGGCGCCGAAGCCGGAGACGACGACGGCGCCCTCGCTGCGCGCCGCCGCCGGCCTCGTCCGCGACCCGCGCTTCGGCCTGCTGCTGCTGGCCGCGGTCGGGCTCTCGATCGCCAGCGTCTCCGACGCGATGATCTACGTCGGCCTGCAGCGCAAGATCGACTTCGAGCCGGCGGTCTTCCCGCTGCTCTACGTGATCACCGCGATCGTCTTCATGGGCCTGGCGATTCCCTTCGGCCAGCTCGCCGACCGGGTCGGCAAGGTGCCGGTGCTGCTGGCCGGCTACGCGCTGTTGTTCATCGTCTACGGCCTGCTGCTGATGACCTCGCTCGGCTACGGGATGCTGATCGTCTGCCTGATCGCCCTCGGCGGCTACTTCGCCGCCACCGAAGGGGTGATGACCGCCCTCGCCGGCGCGGTGCTGCCGGAGAAGCTGCAGGCGAGCGGGATCGGGATACTGATCACCGTGGTCAGCATCGGACAGTTCGTCTCCTCGCTCGCCTTCGGCGCGCTCTGGTTCGCGATCGGCCTGCAGAGCGCGGTGCTGATCTTCGCCGCCGCCCTGGCGCTGGCGATCGCGGTGGCGGCGCCGCTGCTGTGGCGAGCGCAGCGGGCCCCCGTGCATGGATAGCCGCAGCAAGAAGATCCTTGCCGTCCTCGTCGTCCTCTGCGTGGTCGGCGGCGGCGCCTATGTCGCGATCGCCGCGCTCGGGCCCAGCCAGACGACGACCAACGCCCGTCCCGAGGCCGGCGCGGTCCTGGCCAAGACCGACCTGATGGTCCGCGCCGTCGACCCGAAGCAGACCAACCTCAACGGGCGCGTCTACGAAATCGACGACGGCAAGGTGCGGCAGGGGTCGGGCGACCTCGCCTGCGAGCGGGTCTACTACGCCGCCGGCCACGGCATCTGCATGGGCGTCGCTCCCTCCGGCGTCGACTACGACGCGACCCTCTTCGACTCGCGGATGCGGCCGGTCCACAAGATCGCCCTGACCGGGCTGCCCTCGCGGGCCCGGGTCTCGGCCGACGGTCGCTACGGAGCGATGACGGTCTTCGTCACCGGCGACTCCTACCTCGAATCCCCGACCGCCTTCTCGACCCGGACGACGATCATCGAAATGGCCAGCGGCAGGCAGATCGGCCAGCTCGAGCAGTTCGCCGTGAGCAAGGACGGCGAGCCGTTCGACGCGGTCGACTTCAACTTCTGGGGGGTCACCTTTGCCCGGGACCCGAACCGCTTCTACGCGACGCTGGGTACCGGCGGCGTGCACTACCTGGTCGAAGGCGACGTCCGCGCGAAGTCGATGCGGGTGCTGCGCGAAGGGGTCGAGTGCCCCTCGCTCTCGCCCGACGGCAAGCAGATCGCCTACAAGAGCCGGCTCGGGACCGAGCCCCGCTGGCACCTGCGGGTCCTCAATGTGGCCACCCTGGCCGATCACCCGGTGGCCGAGAGCCACTCGATCGACGACCAGGTCGAGTGGCTCGACGACAAGACCCTGGTCTACTCCGACGGCACCAACGTCTACACCGTGCCCGCTGACGGCAGCGGCCAGGCGGGACTGCTGGTCCGCGACGCCACCTCGCCGGTCCGCCTCGCGGCGCCGCTCGGCTAGCCGGCGCGGGAGAGCAGCGGTTGGAGCCGGTCGCGGCCCTCGCTGAGCAGGCGCCGGGGGAGGGCCAGGGGCTGCCGCCGCGGTGGCCTGACGGTGGCGACGTCGACCTCGTCGGCGCAGCCGAGCTCCAGCTCGACCGTCGCACCGGGTTTGACCGCGATGGGCTGGTCCAGTTGCTGTGGCCTGCCGTCGGCCAGGAGGTGGGTAGAAGGGGGGCCGGTCCCGTCCTCGCGGGGGGAGACAAGCAGCCGGTCGACGTCGTCGGGTACCTCGAGGATCGCGCGACGGGCCAGCGGGCGGACCGCCAGGCTCGAGCCCTCGCGGCGGGTCTCGTAGCTGCCGGCGGCGATCGCGGCGAGCGAGCACCAGCGGGTCGGGCCCAGCCGGTCGACGTCGGCGGCGGTTTCGCGGAGGAGGCCGAGGCCGTTGCGGAGGTCGGCCTGGTGGCCGTAGAGGATCAGCGGCTGGCCGAGGAAGGCGCGCAGCGCCAGCTCGGCGGGGGAGCGGTCGACGAAGGGGTGGCGGAGGAAGACGGCGAGGCCCTCGGCCCGGTCGGCGGGCCGCCAGCCGGCCAGGGGCCCGACGGCGGCCGGCCGGGTCAGCCAGGAGAGCGGTTGCGGCGCCAGCCAGGGGAAGGGCCGGGTCATCGTGATCGCCTCGAAGCCGCAGCGGCGCAGCGCGACCGCAACCGCCCGCGAGCACTCCTCGTGCGGGGGCACCATCACCGGGTCGACGCCGATGCCGTTGCGCGCAGTGAAGGCGGCGCAGCGGCGCCGGGCCTGGGCCGCCACGGCTATCGCCTCGGGCTCCGACTCGATCCCGCCGAGCTCGGCCCCGTAGTGATCGTTGCCGTGGACCGAGAGCGAGATCGTGCCGCCGCTCTCGCGCAGTGCCCGCACGGCGCGCGGGTGGGCGAGTCGGCCGTCGAGCGGCACCGTCGCCAAGGAGGCGTGGTAGCCGTGCTCGCGGGCATCGGCGGCGAGGGCTCTGAGCCTGACGAAGCCGTATGAGGGCCAGTGCAGGTTGGGGTCGTCGAAGAGCAGGGTGGCGCGGGGTGCGGGCGGCTGCCAGGCGATCGTCGCGGTCAGCTCGCGGAGGAAGTGGACCAGCGGCAGCAGGGCGGCGCTGCGACCGTCGCGGAGGCGTTCCCGCAGGGCCTCGTCAGCCTCCAGCTCGGCGGGGATCATCAGGGCGATTCGCAGCCGGTCGGCGCGAATCCAGGTCGGCCTGCCGTCGCAGGTCGCGAGGGTGTCGGCCCGGCTGTCGATCGCCGCGGGCGCCGCGGTCTCGAGCGCCCCGCTCAGCCGCTTGTCGTCGAGCTCGGCCCCGCGCAGCGGACGAGCGAGATCGGGCGAGTCGGCGATCTGGTTGACGGCGGCCTCACCGGGCTCGGCGGGCTCCGGGAACAGGAGCGCCAGCGCGGGCATTCCCGCCGCCGCGGCGGCCTCGGCTCGCGCGCCGTCGCCCAGGTCGAGCACCGCGTCGAGGTCGCGCAGCTCGCCCTCGCCTCGCTCTTCAAAGGCAACTGGAAACGCTTCCTCGAGCGCGGCGAGGAGGCGCGCCGGCGCTATCAGCCCGGCGGCGAGGAAGACGCCGACCCTGAGCGGGGCGGCGGCGCTCACGGGCGCTGCTGTGACTGCGATCCCTGCAGTTCGTACACGGCGAAATAGGTTGCCGGATTCGTCCCGGCGGAGAGGTGACGGTCGCCGAAGCGCGCGACCGGTGGCCCTTCGCGGTGGATCCGGGCGGCGAGCAGCTGGTTGTAGTCGCTGCCGAAGTGTTCGTACCCGTAGCCGTCGAAGGTGCGGCCGCTGACGACGGCGTAGCGGACGTGCTCGGCGTCGAGCTGGGCGATCGCTTCGACTTCGTCGCGGTGGGAGTCGAGCAGGCCCGGCAGGAACATCGGGTTGTAGAGAGCGGGAGGGCGATCGGTCATGAAGCTGAGCCCGGCGTCGGCCGGCAGCGCCAGGACCGGTTCCCCGGGCTCGGTATGGGCGTCGATGTAGTTGACCGTGCTCTGCAGGGCGGGAGCGGCGGCCGGGGTGGTGACGAAGCTGCCACGCGGGGTGTGGACCTTGGCGCTGTCGTCGGGGTAGAGGCCGACCGCGGTGTAGGCGACGAGGCCGACGACGACGGCCCCGAGGGCGCCGTAGGAGGCGGCGCGCGCCTGCGGCCAGCGCCTGGCGAGGCGATCGTGGAGGACCGCCAGCAGCAACACCAGCGGCGCCGCGTAGTACGGCGCGTAGGAGGCCTCGGCGGTGAAGGCGTCGTAGGCGCGGGCGCCGAGCATCGCGGCGGCGCCGACCAGGGCCAGGTCGAAGCCCCAGGAGCCGGAGATCGGGGCCGACTCCTTGCGCAGCAGGCGCACCGCGACCACCGCGCAGGCGCCGAACCCGAGCGCCGGCAGCCAGCTCATCCCGAGCAGGAGGTGGGTCGCCTCGTACTGGACGGCGCCGCGGGCGCCGGACCAGATCCCGAGCAGCTTCCAGACGCCGTCGATCAGCAGCAGGGCGCCTAACGCCGCCGCCAGCGGCCACAGCGCCCGCAGCCTGGAGGCGCCGTCGCGGGCCCGCGAGACCAGCACGGCGCTGCCGATCAGGCCTCCCAGCAGGGACAGGTAGACGCCGGCCCGGGCCAGGGTCGCGGCGACGCTTTCGAGGTCGAACGGGGTCCAGGCGTCCTGGGACTTGAAGCCGCCGATGCGGAGGAAGTCGACCGGCCAGAGGTTCTCGGTGAAGAGGTTGGCGGCACCGGCTTCGGAGGCGAGGATCGCCAGCACCGGCCCGGCGACGAGCAGCGCCGGCAGCGCCAGCCGCGGCAGCAGCCGCAGAGCGGGGCGGACGCCCAGGTCACGGGCCTGGCCGGCCAGGAAGGCGGCGCCGGCGAGCGCCGCGACGGCGGCGAATTCGGGCCGGGTCAGGCAGGCGAGGCCGATCGCCAGGCCGCCGAGGATCAGCCTCCCGCGCGAGAGCGCGAGCAGCAACAGCAGGATCGAGAGGATCCCGAAGGTGGCCGAGTTGGTGTGGGGGAGGACGAAGTTGAAGGCGGTGCCGGAGAACCCGATCGCGGTCACCAGCGCCGTCGCCAGGAAGGCGGGCAGGACGCTCAGGAGCTGGCGGCTGAGGGCGTAGAAGACGCCGACGATCGCCGCCGCCTGGACCAGGCCGAAGGCGAAGGCGGTGGTGTAGCCGGTGCCGAAGACGGCGAAGGCGCCGCCCAGCGAGTAGACCCCGGCCGGGCCGTAGAAGTAACGGATGTCGCGGTAGGGCTCGCCGCCTTCGGCGATCCTCGCCGCCACCGTCAACTCGTGTCCGGCGTCGATCGAGGGAACGCCCCACTTCTGCCAGCTGAGGCCGGCCAGCAGCGCGAACAGTAGGCCGATGCCGGCGACCGCCCTGGCGTCGGCGCTGGCCGCGACCCGCCGCGCCCGGGAAGGGCTCGCGGCCGCCGCGGGGGCGGTCCGGGCGGGCGGGGTGCGGACCGCGACGCTCATGCAGAGGCGGGCTTGACCGCGCCCACCAGCAGGCGCACCTGGTCGGGCGCGAGCCATGGCGTCATCGCGGCATAGAGCAGGGAGCCGACCCCGAGCGTCAGCAGCGGCGCCGCGATCCCGCTGGCGAGCTCCTGGCCGACCAGGGCGCCGATCCCGAAGGCCACAGCGGCGGCGAGCGCGAAGCGCAGCCCGTCGCGCGCCAGCTCACGGGCGACCGTGCCGCTGGCCCGCTTGGCGCCGACCAGGAGCAGGACGACGGCGAAGGCGGTGGGGACGACGAAGAAGGCGCCGACGACGCCGTTGACGCCGAAGAGGGCGCCGCCGAGGGCGGTGACGGCGATGTGGAGGACGACCACGACCGGGGCCAGGAGATTGACGATCTTCGAGCGGCCGAGCGCGAACAAGGCCGGCAGCAGCAGGTTCACCAGCAGCGCCGCCACGGTCCAGGTGCAGAGCAGCGCCCCGAAGACCTTCAGCTGCTGGACCTCGGAGGCATCGAAGCTGGAGGGCAGGACTTCGCCGATCAGGGTGGCGCCGCCGGCGATCAGGGCCGCCAGGGCGGGGGCGACGATCAGCATCGAGTAGCGGAACCCGGCCGGGACCGTGTCGGCGATCACCTCGCGCCAGTCGGCGAGGGCGCCGCGGCGCATATCGGCGATCCGCGACATCCCCAGGGCGAAGCCGGTGGCCGCGACCAGGTAGCTGGCGAGCAGGTAGGCGTAGGAGAGGACGGTGGCGCCGCCGGCGCCGTACTTGCTGGCGAAGGCGAGGGTGATCACGTAGAGGCCGTTGAAGGCGAGGTAGATGACGGTGCTGCCGAGGACGAGGCCGACGCAGCGGGCCAGGCGCCGCAGCTGCAGGCGCGCCCGCCGCTCGCCCTCGTGGG
>Ga0207641_10002500_pt1 | contig 16963 bp, 10 predicted proteins | sample KBSSwiS62_FD_184306 | JGI IMG/M metagenome (GOLD analysis project Ga0207641, IMG submission 184306) | Switchgrass rhizosphere microbial communities from Kellogg Biological Station, Michigan, USA - KBS Switchgrass S6-2 (SPAdes) (version 2) | ecosystem: Host-associated > Plants > Roots >... | reverse complement strand
GCGCTCGCCAAATGGGTCCTTGTCCCATGCACGAAAGCCGTAGCTGAGATCACCAACCCAGGGCGGGTCGTGCAAGTAGATTGCAGCCGCCGCAATCAAGACGATGACGAGCGTGAGGGTGATGGCCCGCGTCATCGAAGGCGGAGAAACGAGGCGCGGTACTGCGCCCACGTCGTCTTTTCGCTGGGGATGATCCCGTTCCAGTACTGCCACGTTTGGACGAGCGACAGTGCCACCAACGCCACCGCGACGGCACCTACCACGGTCGCGAGACGCGGACGCCTGGCCGTCCATGCGAAGAATGCCCCGACGTACACTGCAAACGCCGCCAGGAGATCAGTGAACCCTCGGTGCCCGTAGCCAGAGGCGAGGTCCCACATGAACCAGCTCGCCAGGACATACGTATGGACGGCGAGCACGGCGACGGTAGCCGCCGCCAGCCGGCGGGCCCAGCCCTCGGCGACAACCAGGCCTCCTATCGAGAAGAGGAGAACCGGCGACCAGAAGAACAGTCCTCGCTGAACGCTGAACAGTGTGCCGAGGATGTGAGGCGAGCCGAACGTGAACGATACTCCGTCGCCGTACGCGTTGACGATCCAGTGACCTGTCGCCCACTTGTATAGCAGCAGTTGCGGGGAGAGGCACACAAGGCCGACCGCCAGCATGGCCAGGATCAGGCCGCGCCGTTGCTGGAGGCGGCTCAGGTTTGTTCTGAAATCGGACCAGCGGCTGACGCCGTAGAGCGGCACGAAGGCTAAAAAGACCACGTTTGTGTGCCGGACCAGGATGATCAGCGCGGCCACAACAGCGAGCGCGACGGACCTCCAAACGGTCGCCGCCTCCCACCACAACTCGACGAGGAGCAGCAGCAGGGCGACTAGGCAAAACGAGAAGGCGTGGCTGTATGTGCTGTCGTAGACTGCGTAATGAAACAAGTTCGTCCCGAATGTAATCGTGACGAGCGTGGCGAGAACGACAGGCTCGCTGAAATGTCGAAGCAGCAATCGGCGCAGGACCGCCAGACCCGCCACGGCGTACGCGAGGCCGGCGAGGCCGACGATGTATTGATAGTAGAGCGAAAAGCCATCCGGCGGAAGGTTGGACCACCACGAGAGCCCGTGCGCGGCGAGGAAGAACGGCAGCATCAGCACGGCGACGCCAATCGGATGGGGGTCGAGCCAACGTCCGGTCTCGGGCCATCGCTCGATCCCGATCGGCAGTTCAGTCGTGTACCCGTAGCAACAGTCGCGTGCCTGCGTTTCGAACGTCGGGTCGCCGTCGGCGATCCAGGCTGGGAGGTACTGGTAGTAGCTCACGCCATCGGCGCGGATCGGCCGGTCCACCAATTGGTATGAGTAAAGGTACCAGTAGCCGGCGAGTCCCAGCGCCGCCGTTCCAACGGGAAAATGACGAAGAACCGCCCGAATCACGACAGTAGCGCCCGCTGACGCTTGTAGCATACGTCGCGCACTAGTGCCCAGTAGATCCGAGACGAGACTGGATAACTTGATGTCCACTGGCTGGCGTCGTTCTCGCTCCCAGCTGGGCCATGCTCCTCGACGCTAACGATGTTCATCGCATTTCATGGGGCCGCAGGCCCAGGCCCAACCAGTTGCGAAACTCGTCCCAGACGGCCCGCCAATCTTCGCACGCCTGGCTCTGGGGCGAAGGCAGTTCGTGGTATCAGGATCATTCGGATTCCGGCAGCGCCGTCATAGAATCGGCCCAACGATCATGTCCGCGAACGTCGACACAACGATTGCCGGCACGACGCGCTGCGTGTCGTGCGACGCGCCGCTCGCCGGTCCGTACTGCTCGCAATGCGGCGAGCACACCCTGGAGCCCGAGGCCCTTACGCTGCGCCATTTTGTGGTGCACACCGTCGCCCATGAGCTCCTACACGTCGACGGCGCGTTGTGGCGGACGCTCCGGCTCCTGTTCGTGCGCCCCGGCCAACTGTCGCTGGAGTATGCGGCCGGGCGGCGTCGTCCCTATGTCAATCCCTTCCGCCTGCTGCTCATCGCGATCGTCGCATACGTGCTGATATCGTCCTCCGGGCTCATCGTGACCTGGAACTTGGGACCGGTGACCATGAGCATCGCGCCGGCGGTCGTGCGGCGCAGCCTCTCCGTCGAAGGCGCGATCGAGCAGGTCGATCGATACGGGTTGCTTCGGCAACAGGTGGCGGCGAAGCGGGAGCGGTTGGCGAGCGAGGCGGCGCGTGAACGCTTCCACGAACGGCTGGCGGCGTTCGCGCAGCCGGTCTCGTTCACCAACGTTGTCCTGCTCGCCGCGACGTTGCATCTCATCTTCCGGCGGAAACGGCGCCGCTTCCTCGAGCACGCCGCCTTTAGCATGCACGCCGTCAGCTTCGTCCTGCTGTCGAGCCTGACGTTGCTCGTCGCGATTCGCCTCCGCTCATGGCTGGGTGCGTATCTGTTTCTGACCTTCGGCCTGCTCTTCCTGTGGCAGTTCGCGTATCTGACGGTCGCGATCCGCCGCTTCTATCTGGCCAAGGGCCAATGGGGAGGCTGGCTGCTGTCGGTGGCCGCGGCGTTGCTCCTCTACGTCCTGAACTCGGCGTTCATGACCGCGGTGCAAGTGGCCGGCGCAGCGATCGCGCTCGCTTTGATCTAGGTACCCGCCGATACGAGTGCACGACGGTCCAGCCGAGCTTGCGCGGCTGGTGCCCAATACTCCTGACGCTCTGCTCGACCGAACGCGCTTCGGTTCGGATAGATTCCTTACGAACTTTCAACGCGGCGGCATGTTGATGTATGACCGCCTCGTAGATATATTTCGGACTCCATTTATCGCCCTCTTTGTCTTTCGCGTGCGGCTCGTATCGGCTCCTTCGGGTAGCGACCTCGGATTGGATGCGTCGGTAATCGGTCCCATCGAGGAGGGTCCACCATGAATCGACACGGCGTTCGCGGGGCGGCAGTATTGTGCCTTTCACTCCTGGCTGCCTCGGCAGCCTCTGCGCAGCAGGGAACGGCAGAAATCCGCGGCAAGGTCATCGATCCGTCAATGGGCGCATTGCCGGGTGTGACGATCACAGTGACCAATCAAGACAACGGCAACTTTCGCGAAGCGGTGAGCGGCGGCGACGGCTCGTGGTTCATGGCGGCGCTGCCGCCCGGACGCTACCAGGTGGCGGCGCAGTTGCCGGGCTTCAAGAAGTTCCTGCGGCGTGACGTCCTGCTCGCTGTCGGCAACCAGATGAATGTCGACATGCAGCTCGAGCTCGGGGGTGTCGAGGAGACCGTGACGGTCGCCGGCGAGTCGCCGATTATTGACGTGACCTCGAAGGAGATCGGCGGCAACATCAGCTCGAAGGAGTTGTCAGACATCCCGACGATCGCGCGCAATTTTACGTACTATGCCGGGCTGCTGCCCGGCATCGTACCGACCGCCAACCTGGCGTCGTGGGGATCCGACACGCTGACGGCTAACGGCGTCGATTCGCGCAACAACAGCTACCTGGTCGACGGCGCGTGGGACAACGACGATTATCTGGGCCAGAACAACGGCGCTCAGGCGCGCGTGCCGCTCGACGCGGCGCAGGAGTTCCAAGTCCTGACCGGGCAGTTCGACGCCGAGTTCGGTCGTACGTCCGGCGCGATCGTCAACGCCGTGATCAAGTCCGGGACGAACAAGTTCCACGGCAGCGGGTTCGAGTTCTTCTACAACCCGTCGACGCGGGCCAAGGACTTTTTCCAGGAGCAGAACAATCTCGCCAAGGCCGACACGCGGAAGAACGAGTTCGGCGGCTCGCTGGGCGGACCGATCAAGCAGGACAAGGTCCATTTCTTCGCCGATGTCGAACGGGTGCGTCTGAACGAGGGACGCACCATCCAGATTCCCGCGCGGCCGGACTTGAACTACACGACGGTCACCGAAACGCGCGTCTGGGACACCGTGTTCCGCGTGGATCATCAGATCAGCGCGAACAACAGCTGGGGGGGCCGCTGGATCACCGAGTGGTCGCCGCAGAAGAATCAGACCAACAACGCCGCGGTCACGTTGACCGCCGCGCAGCAGGAATGGGATCGCGACGACACCGGATCGGTCCACTTCAACTCGGTGCTCGGGACGAACCGCGTCAACACGATTCGCCTGTCGCTGACCCGCGAAGACGACCGCTTCGCGCCCAACGGGTTTCCGGGCTGCAAACAGAATCTGAGCGCCTTCCCCCTGCTGTGGCAGGCGAACTTCGACGACTGCGTGGCGGTCAACGAGTCGGCTATGCGCACGCAGGGACCGAACCTGACCTACCTGACCTTCCAGGACGGCGTCCGGAACGCAGGCACCCACTGGATCACCGATTCGCCCGAGCTCTCCGACTCGTTCAGCTGGTACATCCCCGGTTCGAAGGGCGGCGCGCACGACATGAAATTCGGGTTCCAGATGTATTACGTGAGGTGGCACTTCCAGAACAACGCGCAGCTCAACGGGACGTTTACGATCCCGTCCAACAACTCGTTCAACGCCGCCGACCCGCGGACCTACCCGGAGCGCCTGACGATCCAGGCGCCGACCGACCAGTACATCACGATGAAGCAGTGGGCTTACACGGGCTTCCTCCAGGACAAATGGCACGTCTCGAGCCGTGCCACGTTCAACCTGGGACTGCGCTACGACATCGACTTCACGCCGCTCGACGAGACGGGCAACAAGTACTTCAGCGGTGCCAGCGCCTATCCCGTCGACAAGAACAACCTGTCGCCCCGCGTCGGCTTCACCTACACGCTGGACGAGGCCGCCAAGTCACTCCTCCGGACCGGGTGGGGCCTGTTCTACGACAAGACGAACTTCGGGCTCCTGAACAGCTATGTCACCTCCGGCGTCAACGTGGCGTCGGTGACCGCGCAGTTCCCGGCCGACGCGATCGACCCGGGGCCGCGCGCCGGACGCCTCCCGACTGATCCGCTGTTGAAGAATGGTCCCGTCGTCAACTACGCGCTGCTGAACGCGCTGTATCCATCCGGATCGCTCGTCCGGAACACCGGCGACGTGTTCCTCGACAACCCGGATCGCCTGCAGCCGTACACGCAGCAGATCAGCGCAGGCTATCAGCGCCAGCTCGGGGGCGCCGTATCGGCGAGCGCGGACTACGTGCACACGATGGCGCGCGATCAGTGGCAGCTGGAGAACCTCAATCCAGGCCTTCGTGTCAATACGACAGCATCGGGCGCGATCAACCGCGTCGACCCCACATACGTGACGAACGTGTGGCAGCGGCAGAATATCGGCGAGTACACCTACGATGCGCTGAACGTGATCCTGGAAAAGCGCGATTCCAACAACTGGAGCGGCCGAATCTCTTACACACTGGCGTATTCGCGCGGGAACTTCAGCGGCGCCGAGACCGCAACGAACAACTACCAGCTGCTGAACGACTCCAATCTCGCGGCGGGACAAGGACCGACCGATTATGACCGTCGCCACAACCTCGTGCTCAGCGGACGCCTCGCTGAAGTGCCGCATACGCACGGGATGACATTGAGCGCCACCCTGCGCATCTTGAGCGGCACCGCGTTCACCCTCATCGACACTAACAGCGATCCCGATCGAAACGGCCTCCTGACCGATCCGCTCCCGGCAGGCACGTACAGCGGCAACGGCCCGAACGCGATAACCGTCGACAACAAGGGCGGGCGCAACGGCGCCTACGGTCCCGGGTACTCACAACTCGATTCGCGGGTCGGGTGGAGGTTCAAGCCAGGCCAGGGCCGAACGATCGATCTCACTGCGGACGTGATCAACATCACGAACCGCGCAAACTTCGTCAACCCGACATCCGATCGCCGCAGCACGAACTTCCTGTTGCTGACGACACTGTATGGCGGCGGCCAGCCGAGGCAGGCACAGGTGGGTGTCAGGTTCGGATTCTGAGCGAGAGGATGGAGGGATGAGCTTCGGACGGCAAGCCATCCCTTCGCTCGCCTCCCGTAACCCTTTGGCATGAGTCTCACGCGTGCCAAAGCGAATGTTGCTCGAACGGCCCATCTCACCGCTTGGGCGCGCGCGCTCGGCCGTTTGACCGCCGGCGACGTGGCGAACGGGGACTACCTGGCCGAGCGCGTGCTCCGGCCTCACCAAGCCGCCCTCATCCGCGTGCCCAGGGTGTGTCGGTGGCTATTCGAACGAGGCCTGCCGGGCGCGCTCGGGTACTTCAACGCTCGCACACGGTACTTCGATGACGTTCTGCTCGAGGAGGCGCGTGTCGGCCTCGAGCAACTGGTGATTCTGGGGGCAGGGTTTGACTCGCGCTCGATTCGATTCTCGGACGCGCTCCGGACCGCGCGCGTCTTTGAAGTCGACATGCCCGAGGTCCTGGCCCTCAGAGACGAACGTCTGCTGCCGGGCCACCAGACGACGTCAGCCATCGCCGTTCCAATCGACTTCGAACACGACGATCTCGGCGAGGCATTGCGCCGGCACGGTTACGCATCCGGTTCGCGGACGCTATTCCTGTGGGAAGGTGTCACCTACTACCTGCCCGTCGAGGCCGTACGAGCCGTCCTGTCGTTCGTCGCGTCCCAAAGCAAACCTGGCAGCAGCATCCTGTTCGACTATGTGACACAGGCTTTTGTCGATGGCGATTACAGCGGCTATGGAGCTCGTCGGCTGGCTGATGGCTGGCGGCGGCTCGGCGACGTCAACCGATGTGGCATCGACGATGTCGTCGCGTTCGCACTTCCCAGCGGGCTCCAGGTTCGAGTCAACATCGACGCGGGTGAACTCGAACGCCGGTATCTTTCGCTGTGGCCTGGCCCTCGTGTCAGAGCGTGGGGCTGCATGCGCGTCGCCCATGCCATACGACCATGATCGACTCGCGCGTGTCCGTCAAAAGCGGAGCGCCTTGCGGACGGCGTTCACGCCGCCATTGACAGCCCGCTCGATGGGCGAGGACGAGCCCGCTCGCAGATTCGTCCGGATCTCCGTCGTCTGTCGTGGCAGCACCTGAATACGTCGAGCCTCTGCCGAGTAGCGCGGGTGGCTGACCCGCACGATATAGACGCCCTCTTTCAGTTGCTGCGTGGCCCGGCCTGTCGAATCGGGATTCAGCGTGGCCACGATCGCGTCCTGGGTCGTGAGGACCTCAATCGTCGCACCACTGACGCTTCGGAGGGATCCCGCTTCGCGGACAATTGCCACGAGTTCACCCGTATTCCCCGGCCGGGTGAACTCGACGAGAGAAAACGCCGCACCGGTGAGCGATGCGATGCCGGCCAGCGTACCGACCAGCGCCTGAAAGCCCGAGAGCGACAGGCCGCTCCGGAATCGGCTCCATCTTGCCCAGGCCGCTGCCGGCCACGAAGACTCCGGTGAGGCGACAGTCTCGTGTGCCCTTGAACGCGCGATAGGGAGTTTCACAGTAGCGTCCCGGGACGCATCTTTGCAGCATCAACAATCGGACCAGCACCCGTCCCTTCGTAAGTGGCGCCGGCGTGGCAGTTAGCAGGAACCCCGCCACCGAAGCGCCTCGCGTCATGCCTTTTTCGCAATCAGACATTCAAGAATCGGAGCCGCGCTTTCACAGCCGTGTCCACCGTGGCGTGAGGAAGCTGTCACCTGGGACAAAGCGTTCCTGACAACCCTTGACAGGGGCGCGGCGTGGTCCTATAAGTTGGCCTCCTTTCGCCCTGCCCGACGCGCTGCTCAGGAGGAGTGATGCGAGCTTGTCTGTTTCTGTGTGCCATCGGGCTCACCGCGACCGTCGCCGCAAGCCAGGACATCTCTCCTTTCTACGACGCGCTCAGCCGCGAGACGCTGGCCGTGAACGACGGCTGGGCCGCGTCCGGCGCCGGCACAACCGGCGGGTCAGCCGCGCTGCCCGAGCGCGTGTTCATCGTCCATAACCGCGCCGAGCTCATTGCCGCTCTCGGCGGCACGGCGCCGAAAATCATCTTCGTCTCCGGGACCATTCCCCTCAACGTCGACGATTCCGGGCAGTCTTTGTCGTGTGACGCCTACGCCGCCGGGACGGGCTATACGCTGGAGGCGTATCTCGTGGCGTTCGATCCCGCGACCTGGGGACGGACCCGCGTTCCAAGCGGTCCGCTCGAAACGGCCCGCGTCGCCGCACACACGAAGCAGCAGAACCGGATTCGCGTCAACCTCACGAGCAATACGACGCTGCTCGGCCTCGGACCCGATGCGCGCATCGTCAACGCGCACGTGCGCGTCAACAACATTCAAAACGTGATCATCCGGAATATCACATTCGAGGATGCCTTCGACTGCTTCCCGCAGTGGGATCCCACCGACGGCGCGCTCGGCAACTGGAACTCTTCGTACGACAACATCTCGCTCACCGGCGCCACCAACGTGTGGATCGATCACAACGCGTTCAACGACGGCCTGCATCCCGACAGCGCTCAGCCGGTCTACTTCGGCCGCCCGTTCGTCATACACGACGGGGCGGTCGACATCACGAATGCGTCCGATCTTGCCACCGTGTCGTGGAATCGTTTCGATGAGCACGACAAGGTGATGCTGATCGGTAGCAGCGACAGCGCGACCGCGGACGTCGGCAAGCTGAGGGTGACCGTGCATCACAACGTCTTCAACAGCAACGTGCAGCGCACACCGCGCGTCCGCTTCGGTCAGGTCCACGTCTACAACAACTACTATGTCGTCAAGTCCGAGACGTACGGGTACAGCTGGGGCGTGGGAGTCCAGTCACAGATCTACACGGAGAACAACTACTTCGTGACCGACGGGACGGTCGATCCGTCGCGCTTCATCAGCCGCTTCAACGGCACCCTGATCTTCGTCGGCGACACGCTGCTCAATGGACGCTCCCAGAGGTCGCACGTCGATGTGCTGGCGGCGTACAACGCCGCGCGCGATCCGGATCTTTCGAGTGCCGTGACGTGGACACCGCTCCTGGTCGGCGAGTTCCACCCGACACAGGCGGTAGCAGGCGTGGTCAGAAACACGGCCGGTACGTTTCGCGAAGAATAGGCGCGTTCGGTCAGCCTCCCCCTCACGATAGCTGCGGCCCCGGTTATTCCCGACGGCCACCTCGCGAAAATGGGCGACAGACGATGCCTCATTCGCCTGTCGCCGGGGAAGGGGCCGCGACCAGACCGATCAGGAGCGTTATGCTTACGGTGCGCTAGCCCTGCGTTCCTGTCTTACTGATGAGGTACGGGTTTCGGCCGATGACGCGCGTCGCCTGGTCTGCGCTGATTGTCCTGACGCTCGAGGGAATACCGACGGACACCTTCGCGCAGTCACCCGTCTGCCATGCCATTCGGCGTGGCGAGTCTGCCGCACAAGCCGCACGCCGCACGACCGGCAACGGCCGGAACGCGTATCAGGCGTGGTTCCAGATCATGAACGCCTCGTCGCGGTTCGTTCCCAAGTCGCAATACGACCGTATTCATGTCGGCTGGCGAGCCTGCGTCGTGCCCGCCATTCGGAGCCGGTCTTCGAACGCGAACCGGGTCGAAGAGGCCGAAGCTGCCAACGTATCCGAAGTTCCCAGCGGCTCCGCTGTTGCCAAAGTACTCGCGGCGCCGACGGCACTCGCGAGCGCGGACGCCGGCGATGGCGCCGGCGATAGATCGCAGCGCGCAGCCTCCGGCGTCTTTCGAAGGCTCGGCGGCGCCGATCTCACGATGCTGTGGCTTAGCGCTGCGGTGGTCGTGCTGTGGCTCGGGTGGCTGATCGTCGACGATTATCTCGATCGCAGGAAGACGGCATCCATGGTCGTGCGTTACTTTGTTCGTCGCTTCGTCGACGAGTTCGAACGGCCACTGCTTCGCTACGACATCGACGAGCGTCCCGTGAGATCGCGTCTCCGTTGGGGCGCCCGGCGGGGACGATTCGACATTCTTCTCGCGCCGGGCGTGGGGAGGATTTATCCGAACCTGTCGGACCACAAGAAGAACCTCGAATACGACGTGGCTCGCGTGATGCACAAGCTCGGCGATGATTCCTTCGTCAGTGGTGCGCTCTACACGCAAGCAGAATGGATTGTGGTGCCGTTTCAATTCAGGGCTGGCCCCAAGCCATCAGGTGTGACGTGCATGTCCTCCTTGTGAGCGCGCCACCCTCATTCGCCTCTTAGCGCTGTCATTGGATCGACGGCCGTCGCGCGCCGCGCGGGTACCCAGGCGGCGCCGAGCGCGACGACCAGGAGGAGGACCGCCGCCATCGCGATCGTCGGCGGGTCCGCCGGCTCGATGCCGAAGAGCAGCCCGTTCAGCAGGCGCGACAGCGGCACGGCGGCCGCGCCGCCGACAGCGAGACCAATCAGCGCCATCGCCGCGCCTTCGCCGAGGATCATCCGCAAGATCCTGCCGCGCTCGGCGCCGAGCGCCACGCGGATGCCGAGCTCGTTGGTGCGCTGGCTGACCGAGAACGCCAGGACGCCGGCGACCCCCACGGTGGCGATGGCGAGCGCCAGCCCAGCGAACAGGCCGATTAGCGTCGCGTTGAGCCGCTGCGGCGCGATCGTCTCGTCACGGATTTCCTCGAGCGTCTGCACGTGATCGATCGGCCGATTCGGATCGAGCTGCCGAATCTGCTCGATGACGTGCGGCACGAGAGCGTCGGGCATGCCGGCGGTGCGGACCAGCAGCGTCGACGGCACGAACGACTGCGTGTCGGCCTGAAACATCGTGTGCATCGGCGCCTGGTCGATCCCGTCGGCGCGCGAGTCGGCGGCGACGCCGACGATCTCCGCCGCCGGCGTCCACGACACGGCGCCAGTGATGCCGTTGGTCAGCTTCCAGCTGATACGCCGGCCGATCGCACTGTCGGTCTTGAAGTAGTACTTCGCCATCGACTCACTGAGAATCACCACGGGCGGTGACTGGCGCGTGTCGGTTGGCTGGAAGGAACGGCCCGCCTTCAGAGGTGTCCCGATAGTCTCGAAGTACGAACTGCTCACCACGCGGCTCACGGTGCGCGGGCCCGAACTGATCGCGTCCGCGTCGGCGCCGTCGATGCGGAACTCGCGCTGCTGCGGGAACGATCCCGCCAGCGGCGCCGCGGACGCCATGGCGGCGTTTTTCACCGACGCTTCCGCTTTGACGCGTTCGATCACATCGTTGCCGAACTGCCGCAGCCGTTCGGGGGTCTGTTGAGCGAAGTTGGGCGCTTGGAGACTGAGCACGTGCTCGAGATCGAAGCCCGGATTGACGGCGTACAGACGCATCAGGCTGCGGGTCAGCAGTCCGGCGCCGATGAGCAGCATGAACGACGCCGCCAGCTGGCTGACGACCAACACGCGCTGCGCGCGCCGCCGCCCACGGCCGCCCGTCGACCGGCCACCGCCGGCCGACATCGCGCGCACCGGATCGTTCATGAACGTCAGCCGCGGCGCCCACGCGAACAGCAACGCCATTGCAGTCGCCACGAGGAGCGTGAAGACGAGCACACGGCCATCGAGGCCGATCTCGCCAACGCGGCTCGTGAATCGGGAGGTGTATGCAATCAGGACATTGAGGCCGGAGACGGCGAACCCGAGGCCGAGCAGCCCGCCCACGACCGACAGCACGAAGTTTTCGGCGAGCAGCTGACGCCGCAGGAACGACGCGGGAGCGCCGAGCGCGGCGCGGATGCCCATCTCGCGCTCGCGCTGCACGAGCCGCGTCAGCGTGAGGTTCGCGACGTTGGCGCACGCGATCACCAGGACGAACACCGTCGTGACGAGCAGAATCACCAGCGTCGGCTTCGCTTTCGCCGTGAGCTCGTCCTTCCACGGCGTGACCACGACGTCGAAGCCGCGCGATTTCGGGTAGGCCTCGGGATGCGCCTCATGGAGCGAACCGGCGATCGTCCGCAGCTCCGCCTGCGCGCTCGCGGTGGTCGCGCCTGGCGCGAGTCGCGCGTACACCGTCGTCATCCGGTGCGGCCACTCGTTCTGCATCGACGAGCTCATGTAGTGATCGTGGGCGGCGTAGTTGACGTAGAAGTCCTGTTTACGCTGCGTTGCGTAGTGCGCGCCAGGCTTCAGCACGCCGATGATCTCCGCCTTCTTGGCCGTGAGATCGAGCGTCTGGCCGATGACGGACGGGTCCGACCCGAACACGCGCTGCCAGTACCCGTAGGTGAGCACCGCGACCGGCGGGGCCGATTTGACTTCGTCGGCCGGCACGAGCATCCGTCCGACCAGCGGCTGCGCGCCGAGCATCGGGAAGAAGTTCGCCGTCACCAGCCCGCCAACGGCGCGGTGCGGCTCGCCGCGCCCGAGTACGCTGAACGTGAAGTCCCCGAACTCGACGAACTGGTCGATCGTCTTCGAGCGTCTGCGATAGTCGGCCACCTCGGGAAACGAGAACGACGAATCCTCGATGCCGGCGGCGACCTGCGGCTGCCGCAGGTACATGATGCGGTCGGCTTCGGGATACGGGAGCGGGCGCAGGAGCACGCCGTTGATGACGCTGAAAATCGCCGTGTTCGCGCCGATGCCGAGTCCGAGCGTGAGCACGAACGCGACGGCAAACCCCGGCACGCGCGTCAGGTTCCGGAACGCGATTCGGATGTCGTTGACCATTGGGCGCCTCGGACGTGGATAACGTCGCTTTCGCGGAAGGCAGCAATCGTGCCCGTTCCGAACGGCCGTATCCCGTTGAGCGCAAGGCGGTCAACGGGTGGGGCGGGCCTGCCACGCCCGGGATTGGGACGCCGCCGTCCCAATCCCGCACAGGCTGTCGATCCGCGTCAGTCGCCGGCTACGGCTTCTCGGGCTTTTCCGGCTTCTTGGGTGGCGCGGCAGGCTTCTCATAGATATCGACGATCGGCGGCCTTTGTCCTTCGGTTGAAAGGCCCGCCGCCAGCATCAGACGCGTCACCGCGTCAATCGTCGGTGGATCCGGCCTCGGGAGCCGCCCGATATGGCCTTCGGCCGCGAACAGCGGGGTCACACCTTGTTTGTTGGGTTGATTCCAGATCTTCGGATCGGCCCCACGGTCGGCCAGCAGTTTCACGACCAGCGGGTAGTTGTTATACGCGGCGCCGTGCATGGCAGTGTCGCCGTTGTCATCTACAGCATTGATGTCGGCGCCGAGGTCGAGCAGCATCTTCACGGCTTCCAACGCTTCGGGTTCCTCGCCGGCCTCTTCGAGCGGCTCTGTCGTTTCCAGGCCGGCCGCCACCATCAGCGGTGTCGTGTGGTTGAAGTTGGGCAAGAGAGGATCGGCACCCAACTCCAGAAGCACACGCATCAACGGAACGTCCGACCGATCCGCGGCCAGGAGAAATGGCGTCGCCCCTTCGGTGCCGATGCGCGAGGACGTGTTGGGAACCTTCGGTGCGCCTTTGTCGAGGCGCAGATTGACGTTCGCGCCCCGCTTGACGATCTCACGCACGAACTGCAGGCTCGTGATCCGGCCAGACCCGAGCGGCGGCGGTTCGCTGACGTCGCTGGAATCCGGCTTTCGGACCCAGGTGAGCGTGTGGAGCGGCGTGAATCCCGTCCGCCGATCGTTGGGATCGGCGCCAGCGTCGACCAGCGCGATCGCGAGCTCGAAGTGACCGTTCTGCACCGCGAGCAGCAACGGACTCGTGCCCTTGCCGACCGGCTTGTACGGGGCAGGGCTTCCGGGCGTCCTCTCGCCGCGCTGCAGGGTCGCGTTCACATCGACACCCGCCTTCAGAAACGCGCGCACCACGTCGATGTGCCCTTCGCGCACGGCAAAGAAGAACGGCGTGAACCCGGAATCGAGCGTCGCGTTGATATCGGCTCCAGCGTCGATCAGTGCGCGGACAACGGCGGCGTGGCCCTCGGCCGCCGCCCACATCAGGGCGGTCTGCCCGCGACGCTCACGCGCGTCGTGCCTCGCGCCGCGCGCCAGGAGCGCGCTCACCGCCTCGAGACTTCCCGATCGCGCCGCCATCATGAGGGCAGTCTCCCCGCTCTTCGTCGTGGTGTTCGGATCGGCGCTGGCGGCCAGCAACAGCTTCGCGACGCCGCCACTCCCGTTCGAGCACGCCACCGACAGCGGCGGCACGCCGTAGCGGTTCACGGCGTTGACGTTTGCGCCTGCTCGCAGCAGCAACGCCGCGGTCTCCGCATCATCGTGGTACGCGGCCCAATGCAGCGCGGTCGTTCCGTCGACCTGCGCGGCGTTCACGTCGACGCGGGTCCCGAGGAGCGCGCGAACGCGCGCGGTGTCGCGATGCTCCGCGGCGTCGGCGAGCGTCGCGCGTTCGGCGCCCAGAGCTGTGCCTGACAGTCCCAGCATCAGGAGAAGGAGTCCACTGATTCTTCGGCGGTGCATGTGCGTCTCCCTCACGTGACTTACAGCGCGACGGGATCGAAGAGGTCTTCGACTTTTCCGGTGCTGTCGCCGAACGAATCCAGCCGGACGCCGACGCGGTCGAGCAGCGTCAGGTGAACGTTGGCCAGCGGCAGGCCCTTGTCGTACGTGACATGGCGGCCGCCCTTCAGGCCGGTTGCGGCACCGCCGGCGACAAGGATCGGAAGGTTCTCGTGGTCGTGCAGGCTGGGATTGCCCATGCCGCTTCCGTACAGATAGACCGTGTGATCGAGGAGCGAGCCGTCGCCATCGGGAGTCGCCTTCATCCTCTGGAGGAACTCCGCAAACAGCGACACGTGGAACGTGTTGATCTTGGCAATCTTCGCGACCTTTTCCGGATCGTTGCCGTGATGACTCGTTGGATGATGCGGGTCTGCCACGCCGATTTCTGGATACGTGCGATTGCTCTGCTCGCGCGTGAGCTGGAACGTGACGACACGCGTGATATCCGCCTGGAACGCCAGAATCTGCAGATCGAACATGAGCTTCGCGTGATCCGCGAACGCGGCGGGAACGCCCACCGGCCGATCCAGGTCGGGCATCGCGTCATCCATCGTCGCGGCCTCGGCACGCTGGATCTGCCGCTCGATCTCGCGAATGCTGTCGAGATAGTGATCGACGCGAACACGATCGGGGATGCCCACGCGCTGTTTCAGGCGTGCGATGTCTCCGCTGAACGAATCGAGCAGGCTGGCGCGGCTACGCAGTGCCTCGCGGCGCGCGGCCGCGTTGCCGCCCTCGCCGAAGAGGCGCTCGAAGACGATGCGCGGGTGCGCCTCGGACGGGAGCGGAGTCGTCGGCGACGACCAGGAGAGGCAATTCTGATACACGCACGCGTAACCGTTGTTGCAGACGCCGGCGAGCGGGTTCAGGTCCATCGCGAGTTCGAGCGACGCCAACTGAGTCTCGCGGCCGATCTGCCGGGCAGCGATTTGGTCGACCGTCGTGCCCAGAAAGTAATCCGAGCTCTCGGTGTGCTTGGCGAAGGCCGCGCTCAGGAACCCCGCGTTGGATGTGTCGTGCGTGCCCGGGTAGGCGTTCTGCAGGCGCGTGTTGGTCATCACGGTCACCTGGTCCTTGACCGGTTCGAGCGGAGACAGAATGGGCGACAGCTCCGTGAGCTTCGCCTGGCCCGGCGGCGTCCATCGCGCGTGATCGCATCCCATCGGGATAAACACGAAGCCGAGCCTCGGCACCGGCCTGGCCGGTGTCCTCGCCCACGCGGTCGCAGCCGGAATCATCGCGTCGAGCAGAGGCAGCGCCAGCGCGGCTTGCGCGCCTTTCAGGAATGTCCGCCTCGGAATCGCCTTCTTCGTGATGATCATGACGACGTCCTCATTTGAAACGGCGTGCTCTTCACGATGCCCAGGATGAGCGACGAGAAACGATATCCGTCTTTCCCGGCGTCGCGCACGATCCGGCGGACTGCGGGCGCATCGTAGTACTCAATTCCTCGTCCCAGTGCAAACGTCAACAGTTTCTCCGTCAGCGTTCCGGCAAACAGCTCGGGACGGCCCAACAGTGCGTCTTCGAGGCCCTTCACCCCGCGGAGCTCGCCGGCTCCCGGTAGAGCTCCCGACGCGTCAATCGCTACGTCGTCGGCCTCGTGGTCGCGCCACTGTCCAATGGCGTTGAAGTTTTCCAGCGCGAAGCCCACCGGGTCGATCGTACGGTGACAGTTGGCGCACACGGCATTGTTGCGGTGCGCGGCCAGCCGCTCGCGCATCGGAAGGCTGGCGGACACGGTGCTTTCATCGAGCGAGGGCACGTTCGGGAGCGGAGGCGGCGACGGCGCACCGAAGATACTGCCGAGGACCCATACACCGCGAATGATCGGCGACGTTCGTGTGGCGAACGACGTCACGGCCAGCACGCTGCCGTGCCGCAGCAGGCCGCCACGCTGGCTATCGGGTCCCAGGGTCACGCGGCGGAAGCGGCTGCCGTAGACATCCGGAATCCCGTAGTGCCTGGCCAGGCGCTCATTCAGAAAGGTGTAATCCGCCTTGATCAATTCGAGCACACTGCGATCCTCGCGCAACACGTGGTCGAAAAAGAGCTCGGTCTCCTGGCGGAACGCCTGACGGAGATTGTCATCGAAGTCCGGATAGAGACGCTGGTTCGGATTGACCGCCTCGAGATTGCGTAACCGTAACCATTGGCCGGCGAAGTTCGTCGCGAGGTTGAACGAGCGCCGATCGGCGAGCATTCTGCGCGTCTGCTTTTCGAGCTCCTCCGGGCGACTGAGCTTGCCGGCAATCGCCGCGGCGAGCAATTCATCGTCGGGGATGCTGCTCCACAGGAAGAACGACAGGCGGGATGCCAGCTCGAGATCGCTGATTCGGTACACACCGCTGGCGGGGATGTTTTTGGGTTCGTTTTCCACGCGGAAGAGGAACTCCGGATTGATGAGCACGGCGCTCAACGCCTTCCCAATTCCCGCATCGAAATCCTTCTCGGTCCGGCCCTCGCGGTAGAACGCCATCGGGCCCTCGACCTCCGCTTTCGCGATCGGCCGGCGATAGGCGCGCCGCATAAGAGTAGTGAGAATCGTTTTGGCGCACGCCTCTTCCTGGTGGGAGGACGGGGAGCCGTCCGCGCCGGGTCGCTCCGGTTCAGGCCGGCACACGAACAACCGGCGGCGGCTCGGTGTGTTCTCCGCGCCTTTCGCCTCGTAGGGC
>Ga0207641_10002498_pt1 | contig 16968 bp, 13 predicted proteins | sample KBSSwiS62_FD_184306 | JGI IMG/M metagenome (GOLD analysis project Ga0207641, IMG submission 184306) | Switchgrass rhizosphere microbial communities from Kellogg Biological Station, Michigan, USA - KBS Switchgrass S6-2 (SPAdes) (version 2) | ecosystem: Host-associated > Plants > Roots >... | reverse complement strand
CGTCGACCCCAAGTGTCGCATCTTCCACGTTTGCGAGCCTGTCGATGAGCGCTTCTCCCTCTTCTCCGGTTGCCGGGGATACGTTGCACCTCACGGCCATCGCAACCGATGAGGCTGGCAGCAAGACGGATGTCACAGCCAAAACACAGTTCAGTTTGACGGGCACGGCGGCATCGTTGAATGGCCCGGTGCTCTCCACTCGTGCAGCCGGTACGATTATTCTCAAAGGCGTCTTCACGCAGGATGGTCGCTCACTGACCGCAACGCTGACGATTTCAATTAAACCAAAGGCCGCGGTCTTGCAATCGGTGACGGTTGTGACGCAAGGGTCAACGGTTCTGGCGTATAACGAGACGGTGCCGATCCTTGTTCGCGCACAATATTCGGATGGTTCACAAAAAGATGTCACCACGCTTGCGCAGCTCACATCTTCCAATTCTGTGCTCGGGTATTTTACCGGTAGTTTGTTCCATGCCGGCTCAACGGCCCCCGGGACCGACACAGTCATCGCGACGTACCGCGAAGGTAATATCAGCAAAACCTCTTCCCTGGATATCCAGATCGTGGCACGCTGAAGCACACTATGATTGATCCCAAAGGCCTCAAGCGTCCGCTCTTGGTTGGGTTGGCTGTCGGTACGATCGCGGCACTCGCGTTCTTCGTCGGCTTGCTCAATACATGGAGCATGGGTGCGACGGACCGGTTGTTCCTGGCGCATCCGGCCGATTCGGCGATCACCATCGTGACAATTGATGATGCATCGATCGGGCAGCTTGGCCGTTGGCCTTGGCCACGATCCATCCACGCCGATCTCATCACCAAGTTGCACGAGGCCGGCGCAAAGGTTATCGGCTACGATGTAAATTTTCCCGAAGCGTCTGACGATACGAACGACCAAGCGCTGGCCGATGCGCTCAAAAAGGCCGGCAACGTGGTCCTGCCCGTTGAGCTTTCGTTGGATCCGTCAAAAGACAACACCTGGTACGACCCGACGCACGTCTTGGCACCTATCCCGCTCATTGCTTCTGCGGCTGCCGCGACGGGGCACAGCAACACGCCGCCGGATAACGACGGTGTCGTCCGACGTATCCCACTTTTTGTTACATCCAAAAATTGGAGCGACTCATTCCCCGCATTTGTTGCTGAAGTCGCGCGCCTTGCCGGGCTCCAGGATAACCTCAGTGCGGTTCCGCGTTCCGTGACCGAACTCCAAGCGCCCATGGTCGTGAATTATCCCGGGGCGCCGTTCCGTGTGTTCCGAGAGATTTCTGCGGTCGATATTCTTCGCGGCCGTACGGATCTTTCTTCGATCAAAAACGGCATCGTGTTTGTGGGAGCGACGGCTGCTGATTTGCATGATGCGCTCCTTGCGCCAACATCAAATGGCCTCCCAATGCCCGGCGTCGAGATTCATGCCTCGGCGTTCGATACGATCGCTGGCGCGCATTGGCTCCAACCCATCTCGCCCTTCATTGTCGCGCTCTTGATCATCTTCATCGGTCTTTTGGCGGGATTCTTGGCCGCTGGTCTCCGTGCCCGCGTGAGCTTGCCCCTGGTCGTGTTGCTGTGGATCGCAATTCTCATCGCCGCCTTCGTCCTGTTTGATCACGGCTACATCCTCGACCTCGTCTGGCCGACGCTCTCGCTTGCGTTTGCATACGCGGCGGTGACCCTCGAACGACGTGTCACGGTTGAGCGCGCTCGTCGTGAGCTTAAAGCCGCGTTCTCCCGCTACGTTTCCGCATCCGTTGTCGAATCCATCATCAAAAATCCCAAGAAACTCAAGCTCGGCGGCGAACGCAAACGCATGAGCGTGCTGTTCTCTGACATTCGGGGATTCACGACGATTTCGGAAGGTCTGAATCCGGAGCAGCTCGTCGAAGTTCTCAACAAATATCTCAACCGCATGACGGAGCTCGTGTTTTTGCACGAGGGCGTCCTCGATAAATACATCGGCGATGCCGTCATGGCCTTTTGGAATGCGCCATTCGATCAACCCGACCACGCGCTTCGTGCCGTCCGGACTGCGCTCGCGATGCGCGATGTCTTGGCCGAGATGAATAAGGCAAAGGTCTTTGGGGATTTGCAGCTGGCGATCGGCTTGGGTGTGAATACCGGCGACATGGTCGTCGGCAACGTCGGTGGCGATGCGCGTTTTGACTATACGGTCATCGGCGACAACGTGAATCTTGGCTCGCGTCTCGAAGGCCTGACCAAGGAGTACCACGTGTGGATTTTGATCACTGAAGCGACACGCGCGGAGGTGCAGGATCGCGTCATCACGCGGCGTCTCGACAAGGTCGCGGTCAAAGGCAAAAAAGAACCAGTCGTCATCTACGAAGCGATGGAGCTCGAGGGGAAAGCCTCGCCTAAAATCAAGCGCCTTGCGGCAGATTTTGAAGCCGCGCTCGACAAGTATTTCGCCCGTGATTTCAAAGGCGCCTCCGAAGCCGCTGACGCGATCCTCGCAACGCATCCCGACGACGGCCCATCCAAAGTCCTCAAAGAACGCGCTGACCATTTCCGTATCGACGAACCACCCAAGGATTGGGTCGGGACGTGGGTGTATACGAAAAAGTAGCAATCAAAAAACCGCCCGAGGGCGGTTTTTTGGAAGGAGTTTAGGCTTCCTTGATCGCGGCCATGGCAGCGTCTTTTTCGCCGGCCATGTCTGCTTCGGTCTTGCCGTGAGCGGACATCGCGTGTTCGCCAGCTTTCTGGAGAACTTCTTCCTTGGTTTCGCCCGTTGCGACGAAGTCGCAGTCGGCCTGGCCCATGTCCTTGCAGGAGAGTGAGTACATAGTGATATGTTTTTAGTGAATGAGGTTTTAATTCTAGCACGGCCAGCCTCATCAGGCAGGGGATGTCAAGCCTTGGCTTACACCTCTTTCAGCATCGGCATCGATTTCTGCCATTCGTCCATTTTCGACAGTTCCGCTGGGTCCATGCCGTGTTCTTTGACGCGGTGGCCCATGCTGTCTTTCATGGCTTCTTCCTTGGTTTCCGCCTTGGCAACGTACGGGCATTCGATTCCAAGGTCTTTGCAGGCAAGTGTAAACATAGATCTTTGATGATGAAAGAATTAACGACCAAGTCCCATATGTTCTTTTACCACAGAAATCTTCAGCCGCGCCATCTCTCGCGCCGCATCGCGCCCCTCATTCAGAATATTTGTTAGCTGTTTCGGATCGTCTCGGAAGACATTGAACTTCTTTTGAATGGGCTCAAGCATGGCGACCACGGCTTCGGCTAATGCCTTTTTAAAGTCGCCGTATCCTTTGCCGGCAAAGTCTTTTTCGATGTCCTTGATCGAACGGCCTGTTGCATGATGGAAGATAGTCAGCAGGTTTGAGATCGCGGGGCGCTCGATGGCGTCGTAGGAAATATCGGTCCCGGAATCCGTCACGGCTTTTGCGATTTTTTTGCGCACCACATCAGGGCTATCTGTCAGTGCAATGTAGTTTGCGGTGGATGATGCGCTCTTCGACATCTTGGCCGTCGGGTCATCGAGTCCCATGATGCGTGCGCCGACTTTCTGAACGAGCGGTTGCGGCACCGTGAATGTTTCGCCGAAATCGCTATTGAAACGTCGTGCGATTACTCGTGTCAGTTCAAGATGCTGGACCTGGTCTTCACCAACAGGTACGACGGTTGTGTCGTAGAGCAAGATATCGGCGGCCATGAGGACGGGGTAGGTGAAGAGTCCTACACTCACGTTCTCGCCGCGTTTTTTTGCTTTGTCCTTGAATTGCGTCATGCGCTCAAGTTCTCCTGTCTTGGCGATCGTCGATAAGATCCAGCCAAGCTCGGCATGTTCCGGGACTTCACTTTGAATAAAAATGTTGCAACGTGCCGGATCAATGCCGACTGCCAGATACGTGGCCGCTACATCCAAAATACTTTCGCGTAATTTTTGCGGATCTTGCGGCACGGTGATGGCGTGCAAGTCCACGACACAAAATAAGCAACGATAGCGATGTTGGATTTCGGTCCATTGTTTGAGCGCACCGATGTAATTGCCGATGTGGAGGTTGTTCGTCGGCTGGACGCCGGAAAAGAGGAGGTCGGGCATAGCTGGATAGGAGTGTGCCTTACTCAGTCCTGGGATGCAAAAGACCCCATCATGGGGTCTTTTGAATTGCGGATTTTTCTCTTTATGATTCCACGATCACCGGCAGGATCATCGGGCGGCGTTGGGTCTTGTGGTAAAGGAAGTCGCCGAGTTCGTCACGGATCTTGTCTTTGAGGTAGACGGCGTTCGCGCCGGAACGCGGGTCGTTGTCGGCCAACACGGCGGCGACTTTTTTGCGGGCGGCCATGATCAGGTCGCCGTGTTCTTTCATGTAGATGAAGCCGCGCGAGATGAGGTCCGGCATGTCGAGCAACTTGCCCGTCTTGTCGGAAACTACCGCCACCACGATCACGATGCCGTCGCCAGCAAGCTCTTGGCGGTCACGGAGAATGATGTGGTTGGTGTCACCGACGCCGAGGCCGTCGACGAAGACATACTCCGTCGGGACCTTCTTGTTGGTGAGTTGGCCGTTGCCGTTGCGGTCGAATTCCATGATTTGGCCGTTGTCGGCGATCATGATGTTTTCCTTTTTGAAACCGGCGTTGACGGCGGCTTTGGCATGTTCGCACAAGAACGAATAGTGACCTTCGATCGGGATGAGGTATTTGGGTTTGACCATCTGTTGCATCTCGACGAGGTCTTCTTGTTTGGCGTGGCCACCGGCGTGGACGTCCATCATCTTGTAGTTCACGACAATGGCGCCTTCGCGGTAGAGCGTATCTGTGACGCGTTGGACCGAGCGTTCGTTGCCTGGAATAACAGAGGAGGAGAACACGATGGTGTCACCACGTTGGATTTGGATGAAGGGATGTTCGCGGTTCGCCATGCGCATCAGGACCGCGCGTTCTTCGCCTTGAGCGCCCGTGCACACAACGACGACTTTTTCGGGAGGATAGTTGCTGATCTGTTTGGTCTCGATGAGCGTGCCTTTTTGGATCTTCATGTAGCCGAGCTCTTGCGAGATGGCGACGTTGGAACGCATCGAGAATCCTTCGACCGCGACTTTGCGGCCAGCCCGTTCACAGGCGAGAATGATCTGCTGAATACGCGAGATCATCGAAGCGAACGTGCCGATAATGATGCGGCCTTTGGCGTTCGCGACGATTTCATCGATGTTGTTTTGGATCGAGCCTTCTGGAAGCTGGCGGCCAATCGCGCTCGCATTGGTCGAGTCGATCATGAGTGCCAACACGTTCTTTTCGCCAAGGGCGACCATTTTGTGGCGTTCCTCAACGGATTGCGCGCGATCCGACGTGTCCAGCTTGAAGTCGCCTGTGTGGACGACGGTGCCGCACGGCGTGTTGACGATGACGCCCATCGAGGACGGCACCGAGTGCGCGACGCCAAAGAATTCGACCATGAAACTCCCGAGCTGCAACTTGTCGTCGGATTTGACGACGTTGATGTTGAGCGGGGGAACATCCTTGTGGTCTTCTTGGCGCTTCTTGATGATTCCGCACGTCAGGTCCGTCGCAAACAGCGGCGGATTGCCGAGACGCGGCATCAAGTGGGGGATGCCACCGATGTGGTCGTAGTGGGCGTGGGTGATGATCACGCCACGAATGTTTTTTTCTTTGCCTTTGAGGCAGGAAATATTTGGAATGATGTAGTCGACGCCCGGCATGTCCTCATCCGGAAACTGCAAACCCATGTCGATGATGATGATGTCGTTGCCATATTCCATCATGGTGCAGTTGCGGCCGACTTCTTCGTTGCCGCCGAGCACGGTGATCTTCAAGCGGTCACTCGGTCCGGCTTGAAGCGTGTCGTTGTCGACGCCGGTCTTCAAAAAAGGCTTGTGCTTGTAGGTATGCATGCGGGCCTGGCGCTGAAAGGCGCCGCCTCCGCCACGGCCTTGCTTGCTGCGCTTGCCGCCGGGTTTGCCGTGGCCGCCTTGCGGAGCATGGGGCTTGGGGCCTTCTTCACGCGCAAAACCTTGCTTGAGGCTCATCGTCTTGATGTCCGCAGGCTTGGCGTCTTCCTTTTTGCCATTCTTGGCGACCGCCTTGGCGATCAAGCTGGCTTGCGTCTGCGGCTTTTGGTCGGTCGGAAGCGCAGGTGGCTTGGGGAAGGGCTTGTTAAACCGACGAAATGGTCGGCGCGGTCCACCGGAAGATGGGGGTTTATTGCCACCCGTGCCAGACGAACCAGCCCCGGAGTTAGATCCGGAGGCGAAATTGGAGCTGAAAGAATCCATAGTCAGATTGAATTGTCTACCAGTTCTTCCCGAAAATCGGTCAAAATGGAGAGCATGTCCCGGAAAAGGGACGATTAATGAGTGAGGGTTTTATAGAAAATAGCTGACAGTCGAGTCCCGTGCTTGGGCAACCATAACGCGAAAAGCTAGTGTAGGGCGTTGTTGTCTTCAAGATGTGGGACTCGATGTGGCCGTTACGGCTTGAATTCGGAACCGTCGGAATTGGCCTAGTCTTAGGCAAATCTGCGACGAAGTCGAACTTGATTACTGATAGGATACAGCAGATACGTGATTTTGTCAAAGGCTTGTGGAAATAAAGAGACGCTCCGCGGGAGGCAGAGCGTCGTCGTTTCAGGGAGGGATTTCACCGGGGATGTGGCCGAAGTAGACCATGGACCAGCGTCGGTTGGGGTTCTGCGGGTCGCTGTCTTCAACCTCGTGGTCGAGGGCCTTGAATGCGCCCTTGGTCAGCTTCTCGAATTTGCGTCCGGGAAAGATCAGGGCTTCGCCGCAGTGCGCGGTGTATGGCGTGCGTTCTTTCCCGAGCCGCAACCCCGGACGGCTCTCGGCGAGGTGCAGGGTCAGCGCCGAATAGTCCGTATGCGGCGTGGCAACCATGGTGCCTTGGTCGTAGACGAGGGTCCGGAGCGGCGCGAGTTCGCATGCTGCGAAGTCAGCCATCTGTTCTTCCAACCGGTATCCAGGGCATACTTGGTCGAACTCCGCCGCAAACGCCACGAGAAGATCGGCGCAGTAGTGGTGGATGATCCCACAGTGCATCAGGAGGTCCTGCTGACTCGCGTTGGGGATGACGCGACGCTGCAAGAGGTTGTCTTCGAGCGACCTACGGTAGTGGAAGAAGTACTTCCCATCGGTGGTATCGCCCGGGTATTCCGGGTCCCGACGGATGAGGCCATCGTCCGGCTTCTTGGGCCCACCGGGTCGGTTGATATGGAGTTGCCAATCTCGGCGATTGGGCGCTTCGATGAGGTTGCACACTCCCGAGATCACACTGGGGACCGCCGGCGCTGCACGGAATTGCAGGAGCGCGCGTCCGGTCCTCACGAATTCTTCGGCTGCACGACGGATGTGAACCGCAGGCGGACGAACGCAATCGACCGGCATGAGTATCTCCTTTTTTTGAGGTGCTGCTCAGAGTGTGTGGCATCAAAATCAGACATGCAATGCAGCACTGTGGATAAAAAATAAGCGCCTTCAGTGGCTTGACGCAACGATCCAAGAAAGGCATGATCACGTCCGCAAGCTCCCTCCGACTGCGAGTTCGACGAGCAAGCGCAGGCAACGAACGGAGTGCAGCGAAAGCCTTCGAGGCTGAGCGGAACGCAGTTCGTTAAGCCGAGCAAGGGCGAGTGGCGGAATTGGTAGACGCACTGGCTTCAGGTGCCAGCGACCGCAAGGTCATGAGAGTTCGATTCTCTCCCCGCCCACCACACAAAAAATCCCCGACCGGGGATTTTTTGTTTTTCTATTTCCAGCGCCAGCCTGTTTTGAGATACCACCGCGCAATATCGTCAAAGCGATCTGCCGGAGTGGCGATTGTCACGGGTGATTGTGTTCCCTGAAGTTTGTTGGTCACAAGCTCGTGGGCATATGGGCGTACGAGGAAGAGTGCGGCAGCGAGCGGAGTGAGCGCATTTGTGACGTCTTGGCGCGCCTTGAGAAGGGCCTCGGTTGACGTTGCATTTCGTGTTTCGTCCAAGGCGTTATCGACCCCACGATCCGTGAGGCCCGAGATGTTGAGCCCGCGGTCTACCGCCTGGCTGCTCCACCAAAAAGGGAACAGGTCTTGATCGGGTCCGAGCAATACATTCACGAGTATGACTTGCAGGTCACGGTCGCGGGTCGCGTGTTGCATGACATCTGTCGTTGGTCGCGCATCAATCGTAACTTTGACGCCAATGAGCGCCCAGTCGCGGGCGAGCGCGTTGGCTTCGTTTAGCAAATCCGTTTCATCGGGAACGGTGATGGTCAGCTCGAGTTGGGTAGAACTGGCGTCCGCGACAGGGGGTGCCGCCACTGCGGGCGTCGATGTTGCGACGGGAGCAGGAGTGGTGGCCTTGGTTTTGCCGCTTGTTGGTTTTGGTGCCGGTGCAACGACCTTCTTTGGCGGTGCGTAGATACGAACGTTGCCATTTTGTGGCACGACCCATCCGGCGTCATCTAAAAGTTTGCGCGCTGCATCCACGTCAAACGTCGTCGACGTGACGTCAAACGGATAGGGTCCCGAAACCGGCGTTGCGGCTCCGCGAAGCGCATCAACGATGTCTTGCCGATTGACGGCAAGTGACAGCGCTTGGCGGACCTCCTTGGAGCTCAAAGTTTTGTTTTTGATGTTGAAGAAGGCGACGGTTTCTTGGGGGAGGCTGAGGTCGATATCGTGGACGCGCGACGAGGCGGATTGCCCGGACGCATCGGTTCCGTTCACAAACGCGACGTCATCAACCAAGTCGGCTTTGAGCGCATCAAGCGCGCTTTGTTGGTCGGGAAAAAATTGGAAGACCAATGTTTGGATAAACGGTTTGTCACGGTAGTAGCTGTCGTTGCGTTCGAGGGTAAAACTATGGATGTTGCCCAGCGCATCGCGTGAGAATGACTTGATGTGGTACGGGCCCGAACCGACGGGGCGCAGGTTGAGGTCTGAGAGACGCGCGCTCGCCGCAGGCACGACGCTCCACAAATGGGCAGGCAAAATCCCAACCGTCAATTTTGTCAGAAATTGCGGATCTGGTTGTTCAAGCGTGAAAACAATCGTCGCATCGTTGGGCGACGAGACGGTTACGCCGTGAAAGTATGGCGCGAGCGAGCTCTTGCGATCCGGATTTTGGATCGAATCGATCGTGAAACGTACATCATCTGCTGTCACCGGAACGCCATCATGGAAATGTGCGTCGGTGCGCAAATTAAGCGTCAATGTTTTTCCGTCATCCGACCAGCTGTAGTCATTCACGAGGTCGGGGATTGGGTTTACGCCGTCAAAGCGGAACAGCCCGGAGTAGAGGAGATGGACGAGGTCGCGATCGACATCGTTTGTGGAAGCGTCAACCGGGTTCACGGTTTTAGGTTCGCCGACCAACGCTTCGGTAAACGTTCCGCCGGGGACGGGGACGCTAACAACCTTTTCACGGGCAAAACTCACACCGGCGATACCCAGCGCGACCAAGGTGGCAGCGAGCGCGATGGCGAAGACGCGTCGTTCGGACGTCGAGAGCACGCGCATGACGTAGCGGATTTGGCGCCAACGAGGGACGCGCTCTGGAACAACGACATTCAAAACGAGCGCATGATCATGATGCACTTCATGCGCGAGGATCTCTTCGTTGTGGCGGCCAGACCCGGACGGAAGCCAAAAGAAGATCCGACGATAGACGCCGCGCATCCGTTCCAAGAACGAGGGCAGCGGCATGGGGATTAGTTCAACGTGACGTTCAAAATAGCAGTCACGAAGAACAAAACAGACAATGCAATGGTCGCGTAGAACAGGCCCTTCTCAATACCGCGCTTGGTACGGAAGACTTCGCCGGCTCCGCCGAATGCTGAGCCAAGGCCGGTGCCGCGTTGCTGCAGCAAAATACAGGTCACAAGCAGGACGGAAAGCAAGATCTGGATGATGGAGAACAGGAGAGCCCGCATAGGAAATATGTGTCAGTGAGGGTACCCGGAGGCTCCTTCTACGTCAAGCAAAGCCCCTGTTTCTGTGCTATGCTGCGATGTATGACAAGTGGAGGACGACCGTGGTATCGCCGGCCGGTGGCCTGGTTTGGGTTGGGGGTGGGCGTTCTGCTTGGGGTGTGGTTTGTCGCGTTTATTTGGAACGTCGGCCGCGATGTCTACCTCATCAAGAGCGGACAGCTCGACCCGCTCGAAGCCACACGCCTCAAAAATTTTCAATCAAGCGTCGGGCACGCGCTGGCGAATACGAACGTCACGGCGCAAGACATCGCTCGTATCGAAAATGGCAATAACCCCACACTCGGGAATCCCAAAGCGAGTCTCCATATCGTTGAGTTCGTCGATTACGGATGCCCCTTCTGTAAGCAAGAGGCTGCGGTCATCCGTTCCTACATGGCAGCTCATCCCGACGATGCCTATCTCGTGATCCGTGATTTTCCGATCGTCGAACTTCATCCTCCGGCCATGGATGACGCGATTGCGGCGCGGTGCGTGTTTGCACAAGGCGACGTTGGCCGCTACTGGCTCTACTACGATCGTCTCTTTGCGAGCCAGGATGCTCAGGCAGCTGCAGACCTCCGGACATATGCCGAACAGATCGGCGTCGATATCAAGTCGTATGACGCCTGTGTGGCTGCAAAACAGCCGCAAGCCGCAATCCGGCAATCACTCCAAGACGGACTCGCGGCTGGAGTTCAGGGGACGCCGACGTTTTTCTTTAATGGTTTCAAATTTCAGGGCGCCATTGATCCGAAAAATTTTGAGGTGATCGCGTCTCAGGTTCGAGACCGTTCGCTGAAGCCTCTCAGCCAATAAAAATATGCGCACGCCCTTGCTCCAACGGATCGGTGCCGCGCTTACGCTCGGTGTGTTGGTATTGTCTGTTGTCCCTGCGCCGGTTTCGGCCATCAGTTTGTCTGACTGTTCGAGTTATCTCACGCCGGACGCGCTGGGAGGAAAATCATGCAGTTCGGCAGTTGCAGACACTGCATCCTGTTTGTCAGATCCGCTCCTTGCCGCCTGCTGCCCGTATGAGTGCATTAAGATTTGTACGGGGCTGAACACCGACATCGTCAAAAATAATCCTTTGGTGTGCGGTCAATGTACGGCGGTCCTGGCGGGAGTCCAGGCATCACCTCTGCCAGGGACGTCGGCCTATGGCGCGATCGCGGCAGCCGACACAGCAAAGCAATGTGGAACTTCTGCGTACCAGGCGGTTCAACAAGCGACCTGTGAAAAAGGTCCAGCGGGATGTTGCAAGTCGGTTCTCGATAAGGGGACGCCAGGCCAAGACGGGTTTGTGCGCGGTTCGATCGTCAAAGAAGCGTGCAACCCCAATAATAGCTCCGGCGATATCTATTACGCGGACTGCTGGTGCGCGGCGAAAGGGGACCAGCCTGGGGTGCTTGGGAATCAAGATCCAGAAACCTATGATGCGTGTGTCAACGATTGCCAAAAATTAGGTCTCCAAATTGATACCAAAAAAGGCGTCGGCGGGTATAAGCCGCAATCGGGAGCGCCCTCCGGATCAACCGATCAAACCCAATTCGTGAACGCGCTCTGTTTCACACCTGATCAATGCGCGTCGCCCGATTACGGCGGTTCCGCCTCGGCATTCGTGTCTGACACGAGTTGCCCGCAGGGCCAAGGCAAGTGCCTCGCGCAAGAGCCGGCGGTAACGCTCTCGAGCCCGGTGCTTGGTGTGAGTTCCATCCAAGGGTTTCCGCGCTACGTCGTGCTCATATTCCAATATGGGCTTTCGATTGTCGTCATTACGGCGGCGGTGATGTTCGTCTATGGGGGGTTCAAATATATCGTTGGTTCCTCGTTTGGCAGCATTAAGTCGGCAAAGGAGACGATGGTGAATGCGGCGATCGGTTTGTTTCTCGCGTTTGGCGCGTTCACGATTTTGAATACGTTAAACCCCGCGCTCACGAGCTACAGCAAATTGAATGTCTATCTCATCAACAAATTAGAATTTTCGAACGTGAAATGGTGTTCCGATTATGTGCCATCGAACGGTGGGTCGTTGCAGTTCGCGGACGCAGGAACTCCATCTGGCAGCATCCAGTACAGCGCTGCGCAATTTACCATTACGCAGGATAAGACGCAGTGCAATAAAAGTTATTACGTCAAAAATTTTAACGGCAAAACGTGTGATGGCCAGGTGTGTGATCAAAAGGGGGAGACGTGCCTCGATTGCGCGTTTGGTGGTTGCCCAACAGGAACGACGCAGAAAGCGCAATGCGTCAAAGCCAACATCGCAGGGAATGTTACCTACAGCGACGGTCGCGAACCACAGGCGTTGGTACTTATCGGCGTATGTGGCAACGTCGACAACCCCACGGATTCAAATGCCATCGCTGGTGCAATTTCGGACAAGCTCGACATGCAATTGTCCGGCGGCGGCGGTGGATCAAACGGCGGCAAGGCATTTAAGTTTGCGGGTGGTACAGGTGACATGAACAAGCTCGTGCAGGGCTGCCAAGGCAAAGGAGGCTTCAGAGGCGCCGTGTTTGGTGTGGTGTATAAAGATTCGGGAGGTATTGCGAGTGGGGCTGTGCAGGGTGCTTCGCAGGGCAGCTCAATCGCGAGTTCGATTGGTGGCGCGGTAAGTGGCGCTGCGTCAAATATCATTACGATCAACGATGTGGCCATCGTAGGTAAACCGAATTGTGGTTCGGGTGTCTTCAGTGCCTACGCCGATGGAACAGCTTCTAGCTTTGACTTCACCGACATGAAGACGGCGATCTATTGCGGCGCACGATTGCAGCCGGGATCGAAAGGACTTGTGTTAAAGGGAACGACAACATTTAGCAACGCCGCAACGTTTTTCACGCAAGAGGATCTGCAGCAGGCATTCACCGGTGACAAACCGATCCAATGTAATTTCAGCTTGAACAATAACAACGCACCAAGTGACCCTGGTACGACGCTCATGAGCGGATGCAAAGCTGGTTGGCAGCCCATCTAAAATACGTAGGCTCTTGCTCTTGCCATGCCAACCGATAGGTGGTAGCATCGGCGGCAACATGTCTGCCTCGAACTTCATTTCCATCAAGGGCGCTCGCGTCCACAACCTGAAAAACGTCTCGATCGATTTGCCGAAAGACAAGCTGATCGTCATGACGGGACTCTCCGGTTCGGGCAAGTCGTCGCTTGCGTTTGATACGATCCACGCCGAAGGGCAACGCCGCTACATGGAGTCCATGTCGTCGTATGCACGGCAGTTTCTGGAGCTCCAAGACAAGCCCGACATCGATGAGATTACGGGCCTCTCACCGACGATTGCAATCGATCAAAAATCGTCGTCGCACAATCCACGTTCGACTGTCGGAACGGTGACCGAAGTCTACGATTTTTTCCGTTTGCTCTACTCACGCGCAGGTCGTGCCCATTGTCCGATCTGTGGCGCGGCGGTTCGTGAGCAAACCCCGCGCGAGATTGGCGAAAAGATTTTGGCGATGTCGCAAAAAGCGAACATTATTTTGCTCGCGCCGATGGTGCGTGAACAAAAAGGTGAACACAAAGTCGTGCTCCAGGCGGCCAAGAACGCCGGCTACCACGAAGTCCGCTACGACGGCACACTCGTTGATATTGAGGAGCTTCTGCACGTGAAGATGGACAAGACGAAGACGCACTCGATCGAGGTCGTCGTGACCAAATTGGAACAGAAATCAAGCATCGTGATCGAAGCGCTGCTCGAAGTGTTGAAACAAGCACTCGATTTGGGCAATGGCCTCGTGACTGTCTTGAACGAAGACAATGGTGACGAGATCTTGTTTTCGCAGTCGCTCTTCTGCGCCAAAGATAACTTGTCGCTTCCTCCCGTCGAGCCGCGCTTGTTCTCATTCAACTCGCCGCACGGCGCGTGTCCGTCCTGCACGGGTCTCGGCACAAAGCTCGTGCTCGAGCCAGATCTCGTCATCCCGAACAAACGTCTTACGATTGCGCAAGGCGCGATCAAGCCATGGACGCGCATCGCCGGCAACCAAACCTCCTACTTGAAGCTGCTCGAAGCCGTCGGCAAAAAGCACGATTTTTCGATTCACGAAGAGGTCGGCAAACTCTCGAAAGACGCATTGAAAGTCTTGTTCGACGGTACGGGCGATGAGATCTACGATGTCGAAGGCAAATCGCAAAATTTTTCTGGCATCCTCGCGATGCTCGAAGAAAAATATCGCCAGACGGATTCCGAATACGTTCAAAAGGAAATCGAAGGTTACATGCGCGTCCTGACCTGTCCGGACTGCAATGGTCGTCGGCTGCGCAAGGAAGCTTTGCTTGTGACGGTCGCGGACAAGGGGATCGCCGATCTCGTCGAATTGCCGCTCGATAAATGTTTTGAATTTTTTGATTCTCTCGGCAAGGGTCCGACCAAAGCCAAACCATCCAAGATCGTGAAGCTCAAAGCGGATGCCAAACCGGATGCGTTTGGATTCACCGAACGCGAACGCTTGGTCGTCGACCAGATCACACATGAAGTGAAGCGGCGGCTCGTGAATTTACTGGATGTCGGTCTCGGTTACCTCACGCTCGACCGTAGCTTCATGTCGCTTTCGGGCGGTGAATCGCAGCGCGTACGTCTTGCGGCCCAGCTTGGTTCAGAACTCTCGGGTGTTATCTACATTTTGGATGAGCCCTCCATCGGATTGCACCAACGCGACAACGACAAGTTGATCGCGACGATGAAGCGCCTGCGTGATGTGGGGAATACGGTCATCGTCGTCGAACACGACCAGGCGGTGATGGAAGCGGCCGATTACGTCATCGACATTGGCCCCGGAGCCGGTGAATATGGCGGTGAAGTCGTCGCAGAAGGGACGCTGGCTGAAATCAAACGCAACAAGGAGTCGCTGACAGGGGCGTATCTTTTGGGTAAGAAGCAGATTGAAATCCCGAAGACGCGACGCAAGGGGAATGGAAAGACGGTGAATGTGAAGGGCGCAACGGAATTTAACTTGAAGAACGTCGATCTCAAGCTCCCGCTCGGCAAGTTCGTCTGTATTACGGGCGTCTCTGGTTCCGGGAAATCGACACTCGTCCTCGACATTTTGGGTCGAGCGCTGTCTGCGCATTTCTACGGCGCCAAAGATCTTCCGGGCAAGCACAAAAAGATTGAAGGCATCGAGTATCTCGACAAAGTCGTGACCGTTGATCAATCACCGATCGGCCGCACGCCCCGCTCCAACCCGGCGACATACACGGGTGTCTTCACTGCCATCCGTGACCTCTTTACCGAAATCCCCGAAGCCAAGATGCGCGGCTACGATGCCGGCAAATTCTCATTCAACGTGAAAGGCGGAGGTCGCTGTGAAGCCTGTGCTGGTGAAGGGTACATGCAGATCGAGATGCAATTTTTGCCAGACGTGTACGTCGAATGCACCGAGTGCCGCGGCAAGCGCTACAACCGCGAAGCGCTCGAAATTCATTGGCGCGGCAAAACGATCGCTGACGTGCTCGACATGACCGTCGAAGAAGCGCGTCGCTTCTTTGTGGACCAGCCCCTCATCTACGAGAAGCTGTCGGTGCTCCACGAAGTCGGTCTCGGGTATGTGCGTCTCGGCCAGCCAGCCACGACGCTCTCGGGCGGTGAAGCGCAACGCGTCAAGCTTTCGACGGAACTCTCACGCCGCGCAACCGGCAAGACGCTCTACATTCTCGACGAACCGACGACTGGTTTGCACTTCGACGACATCAAACGTCTCTTGGTTGTGCTCCAGGCGCTCGTCGACAAGGGGAACACGGTTCTCGTGATTGAACACAACCTCGATATCGTGAAGTCTGCCGACTACGTCGTCGATATGGGGCCGGAAGGTGGCTTGTATGGTGGGCAGATTGTTGCCGAAGGAACCCCCGAAGAAATCGCCAAAGCAAAATCATCGGTCACGGGGAAATACCTGAAGCCGCTGCTGTGATATCCTGGGCGGGTATGAAACGACTTTCTGTTCTTCTCGCCTCCCTCCTGGTCCTCACGCCGGTCGCTGTTTCGGCGCAATATAGTTCTGCAGCGGTAGACCCCGCAAACTCGCGCGTCTCAGCTGACAAAACAGCGTTGAAAGCCGACGGCATTGATAACGCCGAAGTGACGGTGACCGTGCATGATACGAATTTGGGGTCCATGGTGAACACCAAGGTCGTTCTAGCTTCATCACGGGGCACGCTCGACGAGATTCATGTGGAGAACGACATGACGGACTCGCTCGGTAAGGCACATTTTCGCGTGTTCTCCCTGAAAGACGGGACGGCGGTGTTCACCGCAACCGTAAATGGAGTACAGCTCCAACGCACGGCGACCGTCACCTATTCTGGCGGAATCTCGTTCCCGATTGCCGATGGCGATCTCATCAAGATTCCGGACGATGGCAACACCGCGACCCTCAACGACACGGCGGTGTATTTTTATGCCAAAAACGGACGTCGCTACGTATTCTCCAATGAGAAGGTCTACTTCACTTGGTATAACGATTTCTCAAACGTGAAGACGATCCCCATCGACCAAATGTCGCTGATCCCGATCGGCGGCAACGTGACCTACAAAGCGGGGAGCAAATTGGTGAAATTTCAGACCGACCCCAAAACATACTTGCCGACCAAGGGTGGTGTATTGCGGTGGGTCCAAACCGAAGACGTCGCCAAGAACCTGTTTGGCGCAAATTGGAACACGAAGGTCGATGACATCACCGAAGCATTTTACGTGAACTATACATTTGGGACACCGGTTGCGAGCGCGCTCGACGCGCCGCTCGATATCCTCACGACGGGAGACGGGACCATTGATGTTGATAAGGGGTTGTAAGCCCTACCTCTTGCCAAATCCATTCGTTCTGCTATCGTGCATCGGTCCAATGCAGTTCCCTTTTGATGTTCGGAGGAAGAATGGATCCCAGGGATAACCGCAGCAGGAAGTCCAGCAAACCGGAGGAGTGGCTCACCGTCGGCGCGATTGCCGAGCGGCTGAAGATGGACGTCGAGCAAGTACGCGAGCTCGTCGCATCTCCACGCATTC
>Ga0207641_10002497_pt1 | contig 16969 bp, 13 predicted proteins | sample KBSSwiS62_FD_184306 | JGI IMG/M metagenome (GOLD analysis project Ga0207641, IMG submission 184306) | Switchgrass rhizosphere microbial communities from Kellogg Biological Station, Michigan, USA - KBS Switchgrass S6-2 (SPAdes) (version 2) | ecosystem: Host-associated > Plants > Roots >... | reverse complement strand
GCAATGGAAATCTGGACCACCGAGCCCGGCGTGCAACTCTACGTCAGTCTCGGCTTAAACGGCTCCATCAAAGGCATTGGCGGCGCCTATCCGAAGTTCGGCGCGCTTTGCCTGGAAACGCAGCACTTCCCTGATTCACCCAACCACCCGGACTTTCCGTCGACTCTGGTGCGGCCTGGAAAGGACTACCACTCAGAGACCACCTACAGATTCTCCGTCAACTAAATCGTCCGTGGTCAGCTGGGTGCGTCGGAAACGCATCGCTCCTATTGACAACCCGTCCCCGGCCAGTGTAAACGTGTACCACCGGATCGTAAGCGTTTACGGTAACGTTGAAGCCTTTCTTTTCTTCGTTTGCCTTCTCGCTTCTTTCCCTCCTGAGGCCGGGACTGCTACAACCGGCTCCTTACCGACCCGGGGCTTGTCTCCTACCCCAGTTTTTTCGGAGATGAGCCCCTGCATTTTGTGACGGATAGGTCTGCGAAACATGGGGCCAATCGCAGTCTGTAGATTCGGAATTTGTTTGCGGGGTGGCAGGAATTGCCTCCCCGCTTTTTTGCGATACGCCAAGCCGTTTAAAGCGTTGCAAGCTGTCGGCGTTTCGTCAATTATAGCGGCGCGTTTCCTGGCGTTGCTTCAGCCAGTGGCAATAGATTTGCTAGGCCCGGTTTGGCGGTGGTAGCAGAAGAATGCGGCCCGGTGATTTCGCGAGGAACACAGGAAGGTACAGATGACGGCGATCTTGGGAATGCTGGCGAGCGAACGTCTGGTTAAGATGTCCGCGGTAGATCTGGCCATTGTGGTCTTTTACTTTGCGCTGGTCCTGGGTATCGGCTTTTATCTGAAACGCTTCGCCAAGACCGGCGAAGACTTTTTCCTAGCCGGCCGCGAAATGACCGCCTGGGTCGCCGGCCTGGCATTCGTTTCCGCCAACCTCGGCTCGCTGGAACTACTCGGCTGGGCAGGATCGGCCTATCAATACGGTATTCTCGCAGCGCACTGGTATTGGATCGGCGCCATCCCCGCCATGATTTTCCTCGGTTTGGTGATGATGCCGTTCTACTACATTTCCAAGACGCACTCGGTGCCGGGCTATCTGCAAATGCGTTACGGTCCGGAAGCCAGCGGGCTCAGCGCCATCACCTTCGCACTGATGACCATCCTGATGTCCGGCGTAAACATGTACGCGATGGCCGTGGTAATGAAGGTAGTTCTCGGCTGGGACATCAACTTCAGCATCTGGGTTTCGTCGCTGACGGTCGGTGTGTACGTCGCTGCCGGCGGATTGTTCTCCGCGATCTTCAACGAAGTGCTGCAGTTTTTTCTCATCTGGTTCGGCGCGCTACTGATTCCAATTCTTGGTTTGTATGAAACGGGCGGCTGGAAAGGCATGGTTGCGCGCATCCAGCACAATTTCCCGGGTCAGGACTTCACGCACATGTGGGGCCCGATGCATTCGTTTTCCAGCAACCCGATGGGCATCCACTGGACCGGCATCGTGTTCGGCCTCGGCGCGGTGCAAGCCATGGGTTACTGGACCACCGACTTTCTGGTGGTGCAGCGGGTACTTTCCGCCAGGGATATTCGTTCGGCGAAAATGGCGCCGATCATTGGCTCATTTTTCAAAATGGCCGTGCCGCTGATCGTAATTCTTCCCGGCTTGCTGGGCCTCGCGGTTTTGCCGATGCACCTGGTTCCGGCCAGCGAAGCGCATCCGGGCGATTTCACCTACAACGAAGTGCTGCCACTGATGCTGGCGCGCTATTGCGGTCCCGGCCTGATGGGATTGGGCATCACCGCGCTGGTCGCGGGATTCATGGCGGGCATGGCCGGCAATGTCAGCGCTTTCGCCACGGTTTGGACCTACGACCTCTATCGCCCGTTCATCAAGAAGGACGCCGCGGATAGTCACTACGTATCGATGGGGCGGTGGTGCACCATCATCGGGTTGTTCATCAGTATTGGTACGGCGTATCTCGCCATGGGCTTCGCCAGCATTATGGATTACGTACAGGCGCTCTTTGGCTTCTTCATTGCGCCGCTGTTCGGCACGGTATTGCTCGGCATGTTGTGGAAGCGCGTCACGCGCGCCGCGGGCTTCTGGGGTTTGCTGGCCGGAACGACTTCTTCCATCACGATGTTTCTGCTGATGCACTCCAAATCCAATGAACGATGGGTCAGCCTGTTTGCACTGTCGCCCGACGCCAAAGGATTAGCGCAGGACATGTACCAGTCGCTGTGGTCCTGTGTCACTTGCGTGGTGATTACCGTACTGGTCACCATGGTCACCCAACCGCGGCCGGATGCAGAGTTGCGCGGGCTGGTGTACAGCTTGACGGACGTGGCGAAAGAGGAGCACACCCCTTTGCTGCATAAGCCCTTCTTCTGGGGCATGGCCGCGCTGGTGGTGCTGGCAATTCTGCAGATTATTTTCTGGTAGGCCGCGCTAAGAGAGAAAACGATGAGCGAAAAACATCACATCATTCCGGTTTGGTTTTTTGTGGGCGTGTTGTTTCTGGTGTACGGCGTTTTGATTCTGGGCAGCGGCCTGGTGGAATGGTCGCATCCGCCCGCCACGGTGCTCTCGAATCTGCACGCGCCGGTGTGGTGGGGCGCTCTGCTGATGGTTCTGGGCGCGGTGTATTGCGCGGCATTCCGGCCCGGCCGCAATAAGGCTTAAGAAGCTGCCTGTAATAGCTTAATCTGGCGGCGCTTGGTTCGGCGAACGAATAGCTAGGAAAGTGGCAATCGGGTTATGACAAGTGAAAAGACGGCAAACGACAAGGCAAACGAAAAAAAGATGACGATGGGAGTGATCGTCGGGAACCGGGGATTTTTCCCGGATCATTTGGCGAAAAGCGGGCGCGAAGAGATTCTGGCGACGCTGGCGAAAGCCGGCATCACTGCGGTGGCACTCAGCCCTGAAGAAAGCAAATACGGCGCGGTGGAAACACACGAAGAAGCCAAGCGCTGTGCCGCACTGTTCAAGAAACACGAAAAGGAAATGGATGGCGTCATCGTAACGCTGCCGAATTTCGGCGACGAACGCGCGATTGCCGATACGTTGCGACTGGCGCGGCTGGGCGTTCCGGTGCTGGTGCAGGCTACGCCGGACAACGCTTCGAAAATGACAATTACGCACCGGCGCGACAGCTTTTGCGGAAAAATGTCGGCGTGCAACAACCTGAAGCAGTACCGCATTCCGTACTCGCTGACGAAATTGCACACGGTGGCGCTGGATTCGCCGGAATTCGCGAAAGATCTGCAACAGTTTTCCGCGGTGTGCCGCGTGGTACGCGGGCTGAAGGATTTGCGCATCGGCGCGATCGGTGCCCGGCCGACTGCATTCAACACGGTCCGGTATAGTGAAAAACTTCTCGAGGCCAGCGGCATTTCCGTGGAAACGCTGGACCTGAGCGAAGTGATTGGCCGCATCAGCCGCATGAAGGACAACGACGACGCGGTGGTAGCGAAACTGGGGGCGATCAAGAAATATGTGAGCACTAGCGGCGTGCCGGATCCTGCGCTGATCAAAATGGCCAAGCTCGGCGTGGTGACCGAGCAATGGATGAAGTCGGCGGATGTGGCGATTAGCGCGGTGCAGTGCTGGACTTCGATGGAGGAAAATCTGGGCATCGTGCCGTGCACGATCATGAGCATGATGAGCGACAATTTGTTGTCGAGCGCTTGCGAAACGGATGTCTGCGGCACGCTGAGCATGCACATGCTGCAACTGGCCAGCGGGACGCCGAGCGCACTGCTCGATTGGAACAACAACTACGGCACCGACCCCAACAAGGCTGTGTGCTTCCACTGCAGCAATTTGCCGAAACATTTTTTCCGTGAAGTGCGCATGGATTTCCAAGAAATCATTGCCGGAACGGTCGGTAAGGAAAACACCTTCGGTACCGCAGTGGGCAAAGTAAAAAGCGGCGCGATGAGTTATGCGCGTTTTTCTACCGTAGATACCGACGGCGTGATTCGCGGCTACGTGGGCGAAGGGAAATTCACCGACGATTCGCTGGAAACTTTTGGCGGAGCCGGCGTGGTGGAAATTCCGGAGCTGCAAAAACTGCTGCACTACATTTGTTCCAACGGATTTGAGCATCACGTGGCGGCGAATTTTTCATCCGTGGCCGCTGCCGTGCAGGAAGCTGCGCAGAATTATCTGGGCTGGGAAACCTACTACCACGCAGCGTAAGCAAGCTTTAAGAACAAAGAAGTTGGGACCCGCAAAGCCGCACCGGAACTATAGTTGCGATTCCGTGGCAACTGGATTTGCTTGGCGAAGTTCGCGGGATTGACTATTCGTCTCGCCAAAAGCGCGGTTGATCCTTTCTTTTCAGCGACATACAGAAAGCTCAAACGCATTGTGGCGTTTTCGAAGATGCCCGAACCGCTTGCAGGAGAACTATTGCGGGATCCCGGACGAACTTCTTGACGCTGCAGGCGAAGAACGTTCGCAACTGAGAAATCCACTGTGCGGAAAGCCAGTTTTTGGGGAACCTGGCGTTTTTGGCGAAACTGTGTCGATCGTGATTTCGCTATGAGGCCTGGGTAATTGCCGCAGCTTTATGCAGAGAGGCGCGCGCAAATCGGCGCTGCGTGGCGCGGGCGACGGGGCCAAGCAGACGGACCAGCGGCGTAGCGGGTCGGGAAAACGAGTAGATGTCGTAGCAGACTTCTTGCGTGGCGGGATGCCACTCGATGGAGAAAATTTCTTCGCCGCGCACGGCGTGGCCGGGCAGGGTGCCGTAACCAAAACCGGTACGCAGGAGCGCTCCATCGTTTTCGGGTTCGTGTTGCAAAACGTAGATGACGCGGCAAAAATCCACCGACCAGATGCCGAAATGACGGGAGCAGATGGCCACGTTGGTATGCGGCTGCAAGATGGTTGCGGAAGGAAAGACTTGCAGGCCGTCGACGGCCAGCAGTTGCCAGGAAAACAAGGCTGCGACTGCTCTTTCGTACGCAGCTTTCCCGATGCCGATGAGCTGCCGCATATGGTTGATGCGCCAACCGGATGGCGGGGAGGTGCGGGTGGCGCCGACGTCGACGTAGGAGAACGGAATGGATTCGCGAGCGGCGAGAAGCGTGTGGATTTGTTGGTCACTCGGGCGACGGAGGAAGAGCATTGCGAGGATAGAGTAGCGCACGAATGGTGTTGCTCGGGAATTTGCAGAGTTTGAACAATTTGGCGGAGGAAAACCGCGTATGCCAGCACAGGCGCGTGAGTCCCTCGCGAAGAAAAAGAAAGACCCACCCTCGCCAGACGAGGACGGGGCACCCGCGGAAGACTTCTTACTGTAGCGCTCGCAGGGCTGGGTAGAGGCGGCGGTAGGTGGCGTAGGTTTCTTGCAGAGTGACGGAGGAAGAGGAGTTGGGCGGGACGCGGGAGGCGACGCGGATGACCGCGTCGCAGGCTTCGTCGACGGAAGCAAAATGCCGCGCACCGACTGCAGCAAGAATCGCTGCGCCGTAGGCTGCGCCTTCTTCGGCTTCGACAATTTCTACTTCGTGGGCATAAACGTCGGCTTGAATCTGGCGCCAAAGCCCCGAACGCGCACCGCCGCCACCGAGGCGGATCCGCGTTACGGGCACTTTCATTTCCTCGAAAATCGAGAAGGAATCCTTTAAGCTGAAGGCGACACCTTCCAGAATTGCGCGAATGATGTGGCCGCGGTGGTGCGAAGGCGTGATGCCGACCAGCGCGCCGCGCGCTTTGGGATCGAGGTGGGGCGTGCGTTCACCCATCAGGTACGGCGCCCAGAGCAAGCCCTCGGCGCCTGGCGCAGCAGCGGCCGCTTCTTCGGACAAAAATTCGTAGGGATCGCGATCGCCGGGAGCGGCGTTTCTCGCCAGGCCAAACGTGTCGCGAAACCAGCGCAGCGAAAGTCCCGCCGCCTGAGTGACGCCCATGACGTGCCAGCGACCGGGAATCGCGTGGCAAAAGGTGTGAAGGCGTCCGCGTGGATCGAGCGCGGGCCGGTCGGTTGCGGCAAACACAACACCCGAAGTGCCGATGGTTGCGCTGACCACGCCGGCGCGCACAATTCCCATGCCGACAGCGCCGGCCGCCTGGTCGCCTGCTCCTGCAACAACGGGTGTGCCGACTTTCAATCCCGTGACAGATGCGCCTGCTTGATTCAGCTTGCCGCAAACTTCCGGCGATTCGTAGAGCTTGGGCAAAAAACTTTCGTCAATTCCGGTTCCCGACAGAACTTCCCTGGACCACGTGCGCTTCGCCACATCCAGCAGCAGAGTGCCGGAGGCGTCGGCCTGGTCGATGGCGCGGTCGCCGGTCAGGCGGAAGCGGACATAGTCTTTTGGGAGCATGGCGTAACGGACGCGGGCCCAAAGTTGCGGCTCGTTTTCGCGCACCCACAGGAGCTTGGTCAGAGTGAAATTGGTCAGGGGAGGATTGCAGGTGAGCTGAATCAGTTTTTCTGTGCTGAATTTTTCGGAAAGCTCGAGCGATTGTTTTTGGGTGCGCTGGTCGCACCAGATGAGCGCCGGGCGGACCACTTCGCCGTTTGCATCCAGCATGACAGCGCCGTGCATCTGCCCGGAAAAACCGACGCAGGTGATTTCTTCCGAGCGCAAGCCGGATTTCTGCACAGCCTTTTTTACCGCGATGCCACAAGCGCGCCACCAATCGCGCGGATCCTGCTCCGCCCAACCGGGCTGCGGCGAAGTGAAAGGCTGATGCTCTTCCGTGCCGGAAGAGACCACGCGGCCCGCGCCGTCCATAATCAGCGCTCGGGTACCGCCGGTGCCTACGTCAATGCCAAGAAAATGGATGGGAAATCTCCGTCAATCGAAAGTGGCCAGCTCGTCGGCTTCGCCATTGTTTTCCTCCGCGGTAGCGGAAGCGGCTTTGGCGAGCGCGCCCATGGGATGGCGCGCGAGAAAATAGTCGAGGTTGCCGCGCATCACCAGGTGCGGCACCAGCGTGACTTGCTGCTGGGGAGTCCGGCCATCGGCCAAATAGTTGTAGAGCACCTGGAACGCCAAGCGGCCTTGCGTGCGCGGGCGCTGATAAATCGTCGCGGCAATGTTGCCGAAGCGCAATTCTTCGGCAAGTTTGGGAAACAGATCGGTGGTGATGATGGAAAGTTTGTCGAGAACACCGGAATCGCGGGCCGCCTGAATGACTGGAATGGACGCCTCGGTCGTAATGTATAGTCCCGCCAGGTCCGGATGCGCAGCGAACAACGCTCGGCATTTATCGTAGGCCTCGGATTCTGTGTCGTGATCCTCAATCGGCTCGAGGACTTGCATTTCGGGATGAAGGGATTGCAGCGTCGAGCGAAACGCCTGAAACTTTTCGGCGTGCTCGTTGATTGAAATCGCGCTCAATGTCGCGGCGACTTTTCCTTTTCGCGCCAGGAATCGGCCGAGCAAATCGGCGGCCAGGGAGCCGCTGGCCATGGTGTCGATTGAAACCACAGCCAACCGGCCCGAGTCGGGCGCGTCGGTGGAAACGCACACCACCGACGTTTTGGACTTCGCTGCGCGCTTCATCCACGAACGAAAATTCCTGGGCTGGCTGGGAAACGCGACGATGCCGTTCGAATCGGCTTTCATCGCCGACTGAAACGCTTCTTCTTCAGCCTCACCGAGCAAGGGATAGGTGCGGAACTCCAGTTCGACGTTTTCCACGCCCAGCGCCCGCGCGCCCTGATTGATGCCGTCGCGCACTTCGTCCCAAAAGGAAGTAGTGCCGCTAAGCGTGTTGACGGAAATGCGGAATTGTTTTCGCTGGGAAAGAAACCTCGCTGCGAGATTTGGACGGTAGCCGAGGGACTTGGACACTTGCAGCACGCGGCTGCGCGTGGCCGCACTCACGCCGGGATGGTTGTGCAGGGCCCGGTGAACGGTTCCGGTGGAAATTCCAAGAGCATCGGCGATGTCAAACAGCGTGGCGTTGCGTCGCATGAACAGTTCGGATTGTCGCTCACGAAACCAGCTGCTGATGGACCTTCGTGAACGTTCACGGCGCCCCTGATTAAAAGCTACCAATGCGCGATTGTCAATGTCCACTTATTGAAAACAAAGCAGTTTTACATGATTTTCAATTTTCGATGAACAACGTAACTGTCCTACTCCGCACACATCGAACATGGTAAACTCATCTATGGCTGTCACCCTGAAAGACATTGCGCGAGACTTGGGCGTTTCCGTCATCACCGTCTCCAAAGCCCTCCGCGATCACTCTGACATCAGCGAAGAAACCAAAGCACGCGTGCTGAAGCGCGTGAAGGAAATGAACTATCGCCCCAACCTTTCGGCACGGGCGCTGGTCACCGGACGGACCAATCTGGTTGGCTTCGTCGTTCCGGACCTGCTGCATTCGTTTTTTTCTGAAATTGTGCGCGGGCTGTCTTCGGCGTTGCACAGCAGCGGCTACACGCTGGTTACGACGTCTTCCGAGCAAGATCCCAAGCTAGAGCGGCAAGCCGTCGAACAGTTGATTGCGCGGAGGGTCGACGCCTTGCTGGTAGCGTCCACACAATGGACTGTGGAAATGTTTCGCCGCGTCGAAGAAGCAGGCATCCCCTACATTTTGATTGACCGCAGCTTCACCGGTCTGGGGGCACACTTTGTCGGCGTGAACGATGAAGAAGTTGGTGCGCTGGCGACGCGGCACCTGGCCGAAGTCGGCTGCAAGCGCATCGCCCACATTGGCGGCGCGGAAATCAGTTCGCTGGTGGGCCGCAAGGAAGGCTACAAACACGTGCTGGCCAAGCTGGGCCTGGTCGCCGATCCGGAGCTCATCTACAACGTGGACCGCGTGCAGGAGCTCGGCGACGAGGCCGGCTACAACGCCGCGCAAAAATTGTTGCAGCTGAACCCCTGTCCCGACGGCATTTTCTGTTACAACGACGCCACCGCGTATGGCGCGATGTCCGCGATTCTGGATGCAGGTCTGCGCGTGCCCGAAGATATCGCCATCGTCGGCTGCGGCAATCTGCTGTACGACAAGTTCCTGAAGATTCCGCTGACCAGCGTGGACCAGCAGACCGTGGCCATTGGACAAAAAGCCGGGACGCTGGCACTGCAGCTGATCGAGGCGGGTGAGCCGGTTCCGCCGCAACGGGTATTGCTTGAACCGAAACTCATTGTGCGGCAGTCGACGCAACGGCACAGCGACAGATTTCCCCGCGCTGCGATTGCCTGACGTTACTCTTCATTTCTCAAAAAAAACGGGATGCAGTTGCGAGGTGGGGGCAGGGAACACAGGAATCTGCTTTCTTATTTCAGTTGAAAAATTGGTGCCCAAGAGAGGACTCGAACCTCCACGACCTTGCGGCCACTAGCTCCTGAAGCTAGCGCGTCTGCCAGTTCCGCCACTTGGGCACAAGCGAGGAAAATACAGCAGGGTTTGATTTTCCCTTGCCGCGTCGGTGATTGTCAATGAACCCGCCGTGCGGCCTGGCGGAAACCGTCATTCCGAGCCAAGTGTGCGAAGCGAGGAATCTCTCTTCGCTTCCAGCAGGGCATTCAGCGCGGTGGCTCGCGGTAGGAGCGCCACCGCGCCCAGTTCGCGGAATTTCGCTGCCCGCTTGCGGTAATTGTGCTCGCCCACGGCAATAATCCCGGCGAAGGGCACACCGGCTTTCCGGGCCGCCAGGGCGTCGTCGATGTTGTCGCCCAGGTACAGCGCCGAGGCCGGATCGCGTTTGCCGAGGATTTTGTACAGACCCTCGGGGTGAGGCTTCATCTTCCTTACGTCGTCCATGGTGACGACGGTGCGGAAATGTTTCGTGGCGGGCCATTTTGCGAAGGTGAAGGAAAACTCCCGACGGTTGCGCCCCGTAAACAGATTCAGTTCGAACCGCGCCGCCCACTGGGCGATTTGCGCCGGCGATACAATAATTTTTTCCCGCGAAACATTGCCCGGGCGGCCCTTCGCACCCCAATAAAACTGCGCAAACGCCTCGCGCGCCTCTTCATAAGTGGTGCGCCGGCCTAGCGCCGTGGCCCAACGCGCCACCATGCGCCAGTCGTCATTGTTGCCGGGCTTGCTCTTCCAGCGATGCAGCTCCGCGTGGGTCACGCTTTGGCCGGTCAGGTGGTGCATCGTCTCCAGCGCCGACCGCCAGTAGGTGTCGCGCACGTCGACCAGCACGCCGTCCACGTCAAAGATCAGAATTTCTGGGGAGAGTTTTACCGGTTGTTTCGCAGACATGATTTCTTTGGCAGGATATCACGTGCGACGAGGGGTTCTAGGCGGGCCACCACCGGCTATAAAAACAAGACCGCGCCTGACGCTGCTCATTGCGCCAGACGCGGCCTTACCAGGAGGAAAGAACTGACTCAGTACTTCTGCCAGTTGAATGAACTCAGCATGTACTGTCCCATCTGAAAGAATTGTCTTTCCAACTCCCGATCGTAATGGATGTCGCCACCGCCCAGGTCCGTGATCTGGCCCGCAACGACCGAGCCATAAAGGCTGCCGCCGCCGTTCAACTTGAAGGGCGCATTGGGCGCATAGACCAAGGCTGCAGTTTGCGATCCGCCGTTCATGGTGATCTGATTCGTTCCGGCATAAAGGATCTGGAAGTTGCCGGGAATCAAGGACGGATTTGCAATGTTTGAGCCAGTCAAGTCAATAGTTCCAGCGGCAGCCACATTCAGCATGATCTGCGCGTATTGCGCCGGGCTCGTGCCCGGAATTGGATCAATGTAAATGTTCGGGTTGCCGTTGGCGGTCAGGCTGTACGCATTGATATAGACGACGCTACCCGCCGCGGTTCCCACCGGTGGAACGAGATGCAAGTCACCTTTTATTGTGAGGGCGCCCAACTGCGTGGCACTAGTGCTCGATGTTTCCGCGGTGATGTAAAGGGCGGTTGGATTCGCGCTCGGCAAAGCGCTGCATTGTGCCGGAAAGCTGGTGCAACTCTGGTTGTTGTTGGCCACGGTCATGGAAGTGTTGCTAGGAGTTGGCGTGGGCGCCGGTGGCGAATTGTAGGTAACTATCTGGGGCAGCTCCGTGATTCCGCCGGTTACGATGGCATTGCCGTTCGTGCTCAAAGCAGTCACCGTGCTGGTGGAACACGAACCGGTTCCGGATCGCGGCGTGGAAAGGCTTCCGTTGATAGTGGTCGAAGAGCCGCTGGCACTCAGGTTGCCGTTCGTGCCCACGTTACCGCCGTAGGGTTGCGTCACCACGTTTCCCCCACTATAAGTCATGGCGGCAGAGTCATAGCTATCGGTGGTTCCACCGCCACCAAAACTCATCGCGCTACAGCCCGTTGCCGTTGCAAAAGCAGCGTAGGCAAAAGTGGGCGTTTTCTGGCGTTCCATGATCGCCGAAACTCTCACTTTGGCGTTTCGCACTCCAGTGATCGATCCATCCGAGGTGATCAGCCATTTCTCCACCACGGCATTGCTCACGGACGGGTAGGTAGTAAAGCTCTGGACCGCTAACAGCTGTGCATAAGCGCCGTAGTTAACCGTGGTGTTTCCGGTCGTCAAACTTCCAGCGGCGTTGGAGGCAAAGCCCGTGGTATCGGAACTGATTGGGTAATTGCTGGAGCCTAGTGCGCTGTTCGCTGACAACGCGGCCGGATTCCCTCCATAAGTCACCGGGGACGCTGTAAGCGTGAAATTGGTCGCGATCTGTGTGGCCGTAGGTGCGGTGTACGACGTGCTTTGCAGAAAGTTTGCCGCCTTGTGAATCCCGGCTTCCGCTCCGTAGCGCGCTTGCGTCATCAGCCGATAGTTCATCCCCGACCAAGTTTCGGCTTGAGCCATAAAGAGGAGGGATACTGCCATCACTGACAGCACCGCCAACAAGATCAGCGTCAGGATCAGCGCGACGCCCTTTTCATTTTTTCTCGACATGGTTCCTCGCTTCCCTAGAAATCCTATCGATCGTGCATTCAAGTCGGCCGTTACGGAGTCAATGTCGCCGTCAAAAGCCCGTTATTGAGAATGTTTTGTGGCATAGGTTGCGCGCGGGTGTAGCCGCTCGGTGCGCTCGCCAGCTCCCAGGCATCAAATACGTTGCGCGGCGATACGTTCAGCAGCGCCTTGGTTTCCGTCTGGAATTGGTTCGTTTTGGCGTCTCGGTTCTGCGTCTGGATGGTCAGCGTGACAGCTACGTTGATCACGAAAGTCTCGGTCACTTGCCCACTGTTGATGGTTACCGCCGTGTCTTTGGTTTGATAAGTAAAGCACGGAGTCAGATTGCCGTTGGCATCCGCTGGGTTGGTCGCCAAATTGTCCAGAAGTAGCGTTCCTGCCGAAACCGTCGTGGCCGACGTAATGTCGGTGGAAACGTAGCGGTACAACGTTCCGGTGCCGGAAGAATTGGGAGAACATTTGTAGACGACGTAATACATAGTTCCGTTGCCGTCGATATCGCCATACAGCTTCAGGACTGAGCCCGAAGAGGCCTGTCCGTTCGTGCCGCTGGACAAGGTCGTGTTCGTTGTACCTGTTCCGCTAAAGACCTTCATGGAACTGGTGTCTGGAGGAATGATTCCGCTCGCAAAGCCGCCCAAAACCAGCACCGGCGAGTTTGCCGCGTGGGCATTGGCAAACGTGGCCGTGATCGTACCGCTCCCCACATTTGTGATGGTCACTGTTTCTTCGTTCGTCGTGCTCGGATCGACCACCACTTTCTCGCCCACATACAAACCGGTGGTCGAGGTGCCGGACGTAGAGGTAATCGTAGGTGTCGCGGAGCCGATCGCGACAGCCGTGGTCAGCAATAGGCCGGGGGAGGATCCCAATTTTCCGGCCTGGCCGATCTCTTGCTCCATCAGTTCCGTCGCGTTGCGGACGCTCGCGTGCAATTGTGTACGGTTCATGACTGTGCTCTGTGAGCGGGTAGTGCTAATCATTCCAGCCATGACCGCGCCGGCCACAATCACCAAAATTGTTACGGCCACCAAAAGTTCCAGCAGCGAAAAGCCTGCTTCCTTCTTCCCATTCTTTGTTTGCTGTTCTTTGCGGCGGAACTTCACAATGCCTCCTCAGCTCTTAGAAGGGACTCGACTTCAGAGCGGACACACCGGATTGCGGGAGTATTTTGGTCCCGTTAGATCCCATGCGCGCCCAAACCTGCACGTCAACTCGTTTTAGGGAAGTGGAAACATCCGTGATTTGCCACATCCGAATGTAGTACCAGCCGGCGGGCGCGTTGGTGCCCCCGCCGAGGGGATTGCCGCTGGCGTCGAGATAGTCGACGTAGCCCGTTAGCGGCGATCCGTAGGTGATGCTACCTCCGGCCGTCAAGCCCGGTGAACCGGCGCTGCTGTTGGCAACAAACGAGGCCACCGATGTATCGGTCTGGGTGTCAGTAAAGGAGAGCGACAACAACTGTTCCATTTTGTCTTGCGCGTACTCTGCGGTCCGCGCACCCAAGTGCCCTTGGTTTTCCGTCGTCGTAATGGATAGCACCGTCATGCTGAGAATTCCCACCGATACGATCAGCAGGATCCCCAGCGCGATCACAGTTTCGATGAGGCTGATTCCGGCTTCTTCACGACGATTTCGTTTCACCCTGGTGTTTTTCATGATGACCTCAATAGGTGGCCCAACTTGCGCTTGCCGCCTGGGTTACATAGGTGTGCATCAAGCCCATCGAGTTCGAGACAATGGCAAAAACACGTGTGCCGTCGGTGATATAAAAACCGTTTGCCGACGTCGGAAAGCCGCGCGAATTGAATACAATGCATGAGGTATCGGCAATCTGGCTCCCGCTCATCGGAGTGGTTCCCGCTTTCCAGCATGGATCCGCTTGTGCGACCGAGGTAACAAAGTTGGAAGGCACTGTGCTTAGCGTGCCGAACCCGGCACTGACTCCGGTCGAGAGATTATTTTCGTAGCCGGTTGCCGATGAACTTGTGATGCAGTTACTGGTGCCCGGACCGGGAAGTCCATCCGGTACCCAACAACCATTCGTGCCTATGCTGGAATTCCACGTATCTATTCGGAAATACTGCGTATTGCCCGTACCTGTGAATAGGAAAACTCGAGAATAGGTAAAGTTTGCGCCAGCACGCATTTTTGCTACCGCGAGCGATTCCGCGATGTTGTGGGCGTCGCCGTTCAATCGCGCGTTTTTTTGAATTCGCTGCCAGCCCGGTATAGCCATCGCGGCCACGACGCCGAGAATCAGCAGCACGACAAGCAACTCGATAAGAGAAATGCCCCTCTGGGAGAGTCGACTAGGCGTGTTTGGCGTCACATTCATTGTCCATCCTGACCGATCCAAAGAAATGCCAGCGCTGAGGGTACGATGCATGCATTACACCAGTCCCACGCCGCAGCTAACTATTGTTTGTTCAATAACTTAGTTGGCTTTGACCTCTGCCCTGACAACGGCGTCGTAAAGCGACGTTACGTTTCGTTACATTTCGGCTCTGCCCCGCCCCGGGGCCGGATCAGCGAAGCTCCCGCCGCGGGTTGATCGCCTCACGCCGCTGGCTTCAATTCGGCTGCCCGGGATGAGCTAAACTGGACGGCACGCTTGACGCGCAAGAGAGGTTCCCAGCATGGCCAAATATGCCGGAGTGGATTACATCGATTTTGATTCGCAGCTGAATGACGAGGAAAAGCTGGTGCGCCAGACCGCGCGCGAATTCGTGGAAAACGAAATCATCCCCATCATCGAAAAACACAGCCGCGAAGCGACGTTTCCCATGCACCTGGTGCCACAGCTCGGCGAACTGGGCTTTTTCGGCGCGAGCCTTCATGGCTACGGCTGTGCGGGAATGTCCAGCGTCGCTTACGGACTGATGACGCAGGAGCTTGAGCGGGGCGACTCCGGAATCCGCAGCTTCGTCTCCGTGCAAAGCGCGCTGGTGATGTATCCGATTTATGCGTTTGGCAGCGACGCGCAGAAAGACAAATGGCTGCCGCAACTGCAGCAGGGAAAAAAGATCGGCTGCTTCGGACTGACCGAACCGCAGTTCGGCTCAAATCCCGGCGGGATGCTGACGCGCGCGGTGAAAAAGGGCAGCAAGTACGTTTTGAACGGCGAAAAAATGTGGATCACCAGCGGCTCCATCGCGGATGTCGCAGTGGTCTGGGCGAAATGCGAAGACGACAAAGTACGCGGCTTTTTGGTTGAGAAAGGAACGCCCGGATTCAAGGCGTGGGACGTACACGGCAAGTGGTCGCTGCGCGCGTCTGTCACCAGCGGACTGGCGTTCGGCGATTGCGAAATTCCGCAGGAAAATCTGCTGCCTGGGGTGGTTGGACTAAAGGGTCCACTGAGCTGTTTGAATCAGGCGCGCTACGGAATCGGCTGGGGAGCGCTCGGCGCCGCCATGGCCTGCTACGACACGGCGTTGCAATACGCAAAAACGCGCAAGCAATTTGCCAATAAGCCCATCGCGTCGCACCAGCTGGTGCAGGAAAAACTGGCCTGGATGATCACCGAAATCGTCAAGGGCCAGTTGCTCGCGCTGCACGTCGGCCGCATCAAGGACGCCGGCAAAGTGGATCCCGCGCACATTTCCATGCTGAAAATGAACAATGTCGGCATCGCTTTGGAAATTGCACGCAAGTCACGCGACGTGCTCGGCGCCAACGGCATTGTCGACGACTACTGCATCATGCGCCACATGAATAACCTCGAGAGCGTCTACACCTATGAAGGCACCAACGACATCCATAAGCTGGTGATCGGCGAAAAAATCACCGGCATCGCCGCCTTCGTGTAATTTATTTCTACCATCCCGATGCTGTCAGGATGTTTTGGAGACTTTTAAAATGCATCTTCGCCGCGCCGCCACTATCTTTGCTGTTTTAGCCGCACTTCCTCTTACTGCAGCAATCGCCCAGCAGAAAACGCCACCCGCGAAGCCTGCTACGGCAGCAACTGCTAAGGTTAAGCCGAAGATTCGCACGGTCACTGCGTTCATCAATCTGGATCCCGCACAATACGAGCAGCAGGTCGCGGAAACGCTGCAGATGCTGCGCCGCGCCAAGACTACTTTTGAATCGCGCGGCTATGAAGTGGAAACGCTGCGCATCGCCACACAACCTTTTGCCGAGTACAGCAAGGGGATGAGCACGCAGCAGGCGGTCGCGTTTTTCCAGAAATACGATGCGCTGGCGGAAAAAGAAAAATTCGCCGCGGGCATCGGCCCGGCCATGCTCAATGCCGATGATCCCGAATCGCAAGCCGATCTGCTGGCCAAAATTCTGGTTGCGACAAAGCATCTTCGCGGCAGCATCGTGATTGCGGGCGAAGATGGAGTCCGCTGGAAGGCCATTGGCGCCGCGGCGCGCGCCATCAAAAAGCTGGAAGACGAAACGGAACATAGCCAGGGCAATTTCAATCTCGGCGCGATCGCCGTCGTTCCGCCGTATTCGCCATTTTTCACCGCGGCGTATCACACCGGTTTCGGGCACCAGTTCGCCATCGGACTGGAATCCGCCAATATCGTCGAAGCGGCATTCAAGGGCGCACCAGACATCGAATCAGCAAAACGTAAATTGTCCGACATGCTGTTTGATCAAGCTTCCGAAATCGAGCGCCACGCCAACCGCATCGACCAGGAAACCGGCTGGCGCTACATGGGAATTGATTTATCTCCGGCGCCACTAAAGGACGTTTCCATCGGCGCGGCAATCGAAGAACTGATTCAGCAGCCGTTTGGTTCGCCCGGAACTCTGACCGCTTCGGGCACCATCACCGCCGCGATCAAAAGCGTTGACGTAAAACAAACCGGCTACAATGGATTGATGCTGCCGATTCTGGAAGATTCGCGGCTGGCACAGCGCTGGAGCGAAGGTCGCGTTTCGCTGGAAGGATTGCTTTCCTATTCGGCGGTTTGCGGCACCGGACTGGACACCGTGCCGTTGCCCGGCGACGTTACCATCGAGCAGCTCGACATGATTCTCGCTGACGTGGCCACGCTGGCGGTGAAGTGGCACAAGCCGCTGGCGGCGCGCCTGCTTCCGGTAAAGGGCAAAGGCCCCGGCGACCTGACCGAGTTTG
>Ga0207641_10002496_pt1 | contig 16979 bp, 27 predicted proteins | sample KBSSwiS62_FD_184306 | JGI IMG/M metagenome (GOLD analysis project Ga0207641, IMG submission 184306) | Switchgrass rhizosphere microbial communities from Kellogg Biological Station, Michigan, USA - KBS Switchgrass S6-2 (SPAdes) (version 2) | ecosystem: Host-associated > Plants > Roots >... | reverse complement strand
ATCTTTGAGCGGTTGTGGCATTTGTTCAAAAGTTGTGTGAGCCATCATATCCCAGAACCATGGTTGGGCTCCGCTTTTATTGTACATAGTAGATGCTACAATGATCTTATTGACCAACTGCGGATGGCGAATAGCTATTTCAAGTGTTGTACTGGCACCATTACTGAATCCAAAAATATCAGCTTTGCTGATATCAAGTTGTTTTAGCAGCGTCGCCACATCATCCGCATCTTGCTCAAAACTCAAGGGTCTGTCTATGTCAGCAGTATGTCCATGAGCCTGCATTTCAACTGCAATAACTTTATGATTTTTTGCAAAAGAATCCAGTACCCGGCCAAATGTAGTGTGAATAGTAGAACCTCCTCCATGAATTAAAACCAGAGGTGAGCCTTTTCCATGTATTTCATAATACATGTTAAGTCCGTTCACAGCGGCATAACCGCTCATGCTATCTTGCCTCTCTTCTTTGTTACTAACCGTTGAAGCTTTCATTGGCTTGTTATTTGATTCGCTACAACCTGGAATGAGCAAGGCTGCATACATAATTAAAATTATTGTACGTATCATTTGTAAAAAAAAGTTTTTTTAAAATTAATTTTACCAATACCTCCCTGAATTGATTTTCTTATGATGATGGACATAAACGAAAAACCTATAAGATCTATCAACCGTTTTTCTCTATATACTCTTTCAGGCCTTTGCCAATGATATATGTCCATCCTTCCATAAAGTTTTCTTTAGCAAAATCTTTATTTGCAGTAACAGGAAATGATTCGAGGCCTTTATGACTAAGTTTTAATCTTGTTTTGTTTCCTTCCGGGAATAATTCAAATGTTACAAATGAATTGCCTTCATACCCATCATATCGCCAACTATAAGTAAGCTTTTTCTTTGGAACGACTTCTATCACCTTACACAGATGTAAGAATTTTTCTCCTTGTTTTCCTTCTCCATAAAATTGAAATTCAAATCCCGGTTCGGCTTTAAATTCAGCCAGGTCAAAATACCATTTCTTCATTTCATCTTTATCAGTAATAGCATTCCATATTTTTTCTATTGGGGCATTATAAGTTCTTTCCACAATTATCGGCTGATCTTCTTTCATAATAGTTTTTAATTATTTCATTTTTGAATGAAATTGAACATCCAGTTTATTCCATACTTGTCAGTGCATTCTCCAAAATAAGCACCAAAGAACATATCTTCTAACGGCATAGTAATGGCCCCTCCTTCTGAAAGAGCATCAAATAATCTTTTCGTTTCTTTTCTCGTTTCAGGTTCAACACAAATGTGCATATTATTTCCCTGCGTTAATGTAAATCCCATTTCACCTGGAGCATCGGTTGCCATCAAAACGTGGCCGCCTACTATGGGTAATTCAACGTGCAAAATCATATTTTTTATATTGTCAGAAACGGGTGGGTGCCCGGCTTCGGCTGGTATATCACCGAAACGCTGGATGCCTTTTCCACTGAATTCTGTTCTAAAAATTTTTTTATAAAAATTGAATGCCTCTTCCGTCTTTCCTGGAAAATTAAGATAAGTAGTTACCCTGGCATTTATATTTGTCTTAAGTTGATTTCGTATTGAGAACTGCGCCTTCAGGTAATCCTCCAGTTTTACAATATTTTGCTTTAATCCCTCATCAGCCTTAAATGTTTTTACAACCCTTTCAAATTGTTCTTTTGTTTCAAATAGCATATTCCACGTAAGCAAGGTCTTACCATTTTTTTCTTCAAAAGTAATAGTGGCAATAAATTTTGGACTCACGTGTTCAAACACTATGCGTTCAGGTTTTATTATTTCCTTATAGATACTTTTGTTTTTATAATCTGTGCCATCAGGGCCATGCATAATAAAATCCCACACCCCTCCCGGTTTTACTTCCATTGAAAAGATGGTGTTAGTGAAACCAGTCGGTCCCCACCAATTTTTTATGTGTTCGGCTTTTGTCCATACTTCCCATACCAATTCTCTCGGAGCATTCAGTAAACGGGAAATTGTAAGTTCTCTTTCTGTTGTATTACTTTCTTTTACTCGTAACATGACGTTTATTTTTTGAAGTTTGCAAATGGTTTAAATAACTTTCAAGAGCATCTAGTTTTTGTTCCCAGAATTCCCTGTATTGCTCAACCCACACCGAAATCTCATTTAGTTTTTTAAGATTTGCCTCGCAATGCCGTTCTCTCCCCTTTTGGTTAATGACGATCAACCCGCATTCCGTCAAGATTTTAATATGCTTAGAGATAGCTGGACGGCTAATATGAAATTTCTCGGCTACAGAGTTCAGGTTTAAAGTTTCATGAGCGATCATATTAATGATCTCCCTTCTTGTAGGATCAGCGATCGCCTGAAATACATCTCGTCTCATGTATATTAATTTAGTAACCGATTGGTTACACAAATTTATATGAAACCTTTTGGTTACACAAAATTTTTCTTTGTCTTTTTTAAAAATATTTTGGTTGAAATAAGGGAAAGCGGTTTTTAATTGAGAACACTACAATAAAAACCTGCGTTGGAAACAAGGTGTTCTATTTCGTTAATTGGAACTGAGTCTCCCTTTACACGAAGAATTTTGTCGCAATCATGCAGATCAAAATTGACTGAATAGCAAGGAAAATGCAGTTTGAGAAGGCCTATAATTTTTTCAGCCTCCGAATGATCGGTAACATTTGTTTTAAAAATCTCCACCATACCAAATCATTTCTTAGCAATACTTTCTTTTAGGGAAATTTTTTCTTCGTTTTGCTTAACTCTGAATTTTACGATTTTGCTTATTACATCATAAGGTATAGGTCTGTCATGTGGAAATTGTACAGACCCTTTTGCACTCTTAAACGAAGACAGTTTTTTATAGAACTCCAATACCCCTCCTGCTCCCGGGTAGAAGCCAATATGGTTTTTATACGCAGCAAAATAAACAAGCATTCCAAAATACTTGTAGCCGGGCATCTGGTAACTGATCACTTCATCTGCTTTTGGTGCCGCAGCTTTGATCGTCTTTCGAAGTTGTTGCATTCTTTTTTTGACATCCGTTGGAAAAGCAGCAATGTATTGATCAACTGTTTCAGGAGCTACTTTGGCTTTTTCCATAAATTAATTTATTGATAAATTAGTTTGCCATGTTTATTTTTTTCTTCCAGAAAATATAAGATAGGATTCCCGGTACTATCCACATCAACATGCCTAGCATTGCCGGATCAATATTGCCTTTTGAAGCAGCTATTCCTGAGTACGTAGCTCCTGCCAGGTCAAAGAACAATCCAGCGTAAGCCCATTCTTTGATGGTTTTATTTAAACCCGGAATTAAAATTGCGACAGCACCGACAATCTTTGCCCAGCTTATAAATTGAATGAAATAAATAGGATACCCAAGGCCGGTATGAAACATATCAATGACTTGTTGAGTCGGACCAATGCCCTGAACAGATGAAAATATCATTAGCCCTGCAAAAATGATGGTGAAAACCCAATAAAGAATGTTGGTTGTTTTAGATGTCATGATCGTTGGTTTCAGGTTATTAAAATTTATTTCGCGTTGCAATTAACCATCCATTGCACTCCATATTTATCTGTGCAGCTTCCATAGTATGCACCCCAGAACATATCCTGAAGGTCCATTGTGATCTTTCCCCCTGCAGATAATTTATCAAATAACTTTTTTGTTTCTTCTCTTGTATCGGGCTCAAGGCTTATATGCACATTGTTTCCTGGTATAACTGTAAATCCAAATGACTCAGGTGCATCAGTTCCCATTAACGTGTGTCCGCCGGTAATTGGCAATTCGATATGCATTACAAGATCTTTATCAGCTTCAGCTAATGGAGGCATCCCTTCCTGGGGAGGAATGTCTTTAAACCGTGCGATGTGGCCATTGAATTCAGTTCCAAAAACTGATCTATAAAAATTGAATGCATCTTCAGTGTTTCGTGCAAAATTTAAATAGGTGTTTACTCTCGCCATTGTATTTGTTTTAAAAGCCAAGTGGTTTATTTAAATTGATTCTGTATATTTTTTAAAATTATCAAGAATTGCCTGCCATCCCCCTTTTTGAAATTCGACTGGATGAGTATTTTCCGCTTCAAAAGTTTCAACAACTTTAGTTGCATCGCCTTGCTTAGTAAAAGTTACCTGAACTTTTCTGCCATCACCAATGGTGTATTCAATATATTCATTTGGCTTTATCACATCATAGACACCTCCGAAGTCAAAACCCATACTTCCATCTTTTGCTTCCATGCGAGCCGAAAAACTTCCTCCTTCCTTGAAGTCGGTTTTTGCCCAAGGCGAATGCCAGTCATCAGAAGCATGATTCCATTTAACAATATGATCAGGTTCGATCCATGATTTCCAAACTTTTTCTACTGGCGCATTCACAGTTGTTTCTACTGTAATTTTCGTTGGAGTGTTGGTTGTTGTTTCCATTTTATTATTTTTTAAAAGTTTATGATTAGTCTCCTTCTTTTTTTATTCCTTTAAATAATGCGAAGATCGCCATAGCATGTCCATGCCCAAGGGCAAAATCTTTTTTCAGCCAAGCAACAATTTGACCCGCTTTTATTCCTTCACTCAATTTACCATTTTTCAAAAAACCTTTTCGTTCAGCCAGTTTTTTAAAATCATCTGGTGACTTGCCGGTTTTCGTTTTTATATTATCAAGATAGGCCTGGAATGACATAGTATTAGTTTTTAGAATAATTAAACATCCAGTTTACCCCAAATTTATCAATAAGAACTCCAAATGTAGCACCCCAGAAAGATTGGTGCAATGGCTCAATAACCTTGCCATCCGAGGAAAGATTATTAAAAAAAGAATTGATCTCCTCAGTACTGCTGCAGTTTATGCAAAGGTTAATAGAGTTCCCTTTTACAATGTTGTTTCCCATCATATCGGATCCCATCAACACAAGATTTTCTTTTGTCAGGCTGCTGTGCAGGATCTTTGCACCCATTTCCGAAGGCACTCTTACGGCCATTGGTGATTCTGATATCTTCTGCATAACCAATTCGCCCCCCAGGCATTGTTGATAAAAGGTCATTGCCTCGCGGCACTGGCCATTGAAGTTTAAATAGGCATTTATATATGTCATTATCTTAAATATTTTAATAATTACAGTTTTGCCGGATCAAGTTTTACCATACAAAGCACGTCTTTGTTGTTATTCAGATACATCTCAATACAGTAACCGTTACTGTCAATTCGACTATCGCTACACATTTCCTGGAAAGCCTGGCCCATTGCCGGAATGTTTTTCATAAAATCTTCTATATGCTCACTAATATATTCGCCTTTTTCAATTGTGAATCTTTCACAACCTAACCGTGCCGCCTCCTCTATCGAATTCTCTTCAGCTGCCGCCTTGTAAATAATATTTTTATTTCCATCACCATACGAAATACCAAAGATCCTTCTTGGCGTTGGCGATTGGATCAGTGAATTCAGTTTGTCAAAAGCTGCCATAATACCGTCCGGAAATGAACTGGCTGTTACACATAAAACATTAATATCTGAGCTTAAAAAATATGGCTCCATGTAAAAAAGATTTTCAAAACAAAACTATTGTCACTTCTTGGAACTACCGCTGTGCAAATACGTCAATCCAAGGGGTTGTTTGCGACAACGAATCGTTTTATCTTTATCAAAATGAAAACCTACCATGAAGAATATCGCCATACTTGTTCCTGAGACAGCAGTTATAGAAGCAGTAGCCGATCCCCGTTATATGTTTACCGCTGTAAATGAATTTATAAAAAGCCAGGGGAAACCTGCTTTATTCAATGTTCAATTAGTTGGGCTTACTAAAGAAGTGAAACTGGCTGATGGAATATTTTCAATTCATACGGATGCAACGCTTAAAACAGCAACGAAACCAGACCTGATCATTATTCCTGCTATAAGTGGCAATCTTGAACATGCAATTAAATTAAACAAAGATTTTTTGCCATGGATCGTGATCCAATATAAGAATGGTGCTGAAGTTGCAAGTCTTTGTCTTGGTGCTTTTATTCTTGCATCTACTGGGTTATTGAATGGGAAAAATTGTTCAACGCATTGGTTGTTTGCAAATGAATTCAGAAGCATGTTCACTGAAGTTAACCTGGTCGATAATAAAATTGTAACGGAACAAAATGGGCTTTATACAAGCGGCGGTGCAAACTCATATTGGAATTTATTGTTACACCTCGTAGAAAAATACACGAACCGCGAACTGGCTATTCTTGCTTCCAAGTTTTTTGTATTGGATATTGACAGGAAGAGCCAATCACCTTTCACAATGTTCATTGGGCAAAAGATCCATGATGATGATGAAATAAAGAAAGCACAGGAGTTTATTGAAAATAATTTTATGGAAAAGATCACTGTTGATGAGCTTTGCTCAAAATTTGCCATCGGCCGCCGCACTTTTGAAAGAAGGTTTAAAAAGGCAACCAATAATACCATTATTGAATACATTCAGCGGGTAAAAATTGAATCAGCCAAAAAACAATTTGAAACAGGAAGAAAAACTGTATCCGAAGTAATGTATGAAGTTGGTTATGCCGATACTAAGGCTTTTCGCGATGTATTTAAAAAAGTAACCGGCATGTCGCCTCTTGATTACCGCAGCAAGTACAATAAAGAAATCTTACACCTGAACTAATTGGATATTGTTTCCGCATGTATCATCAAAGACAGTAATTGTTGTTGGTCCCATTTGAGTTGGCTTCATGCTAAATTTTACTCCAAGCTTTTCTAATCGCTCATATTCGCTTTGAACATTCGGGACATGAAACATAGTTAACGGTATACCGGCATCCTTCAATGCTTTCTGATAAACTTTTGCAGGAGCAAAACCCATTGGCTCAAGTACAATCTCTGCCCCATCAGGTTCTTCTTTTGAAACCAATGTCAGCCAACTGTGTTCGCCCATTGGCACATCAGTCTTTTTTAAAAAGCCCAATATCTCTGTATAAAATTTCAATGCCTTTTTCTGATCATCAACTAAAACGCTGGTCCATTTTATTTTCATATAAAACATTTTAAAGGTAAATGTATCAGCAAAAATGATAAATGAAACTGAATAATCGCTATTCAAAATTGCTCTTTTTATTTTGATAAGCTAGTGGAGTAACGCCAGTCATTTTTTTGAACAGACTTATAAATGATGTTTTGCTTTTAAACCCAATTGAATTACAAACTTCATCTATACTTTTTCCTTTTAGTAATATCTTTTTAGCCATTTCTATTCTCATCTCTTGCAGGTATTGATGAGGGGTACGGCCATAATATCTTTTAAACACACGGATAAAATGAAATTTGGACACTAAGGCTTTGCCAGCGATCTTATCAAGATTAATCACATCTGAAAAATGCGTGTCGATATAAAGTTTGGCGGCTTTGATCTGCTTTGTAAGATCATCGTGGGGATAAAGAGTTTTATCTAGTCTTACAACTTCGTCACGATAAAAGGTCATAACAATTTATTTTCACCGGTTGGTTCAATAAGATCCCAAAGATTTCCATAAAGGTCTTTGAAAACAGCGACTGTTCCATACTCTTCACGTTGTGGTTGTCTTACAATTTCAATTTGATGATCTAAAAGATTTTGATAATCTCTTTCAAAATTATCAGTGTGAAGAAATAAAAAAACTCTTCCGCCTGTTTGATTTCCAACCCTGCTTAACTGTTCTTCATTAGCTGCTTTTGCAAGCAGCAAACAACAACTGTCCCCTCCTTTTGGTCTTACTAATACCCAACGCTTGGTTTCAGAAAGCTGTGTATCTTCTACCAGGTCAAAATGTAACTTTTCTGTATAAAATTTTATTGCTTCATCATAATCATTCACAACAATGGCAATATGGGCAAGTCGTTGTTTCATCAATTATCAATTTCCTTTAATGCAGGACGGCCATCCTCTTTTCTTTTTTCATAATGAATAATGAATTTTGAAAGATCAGGTTTATACTTTCTGATTCTTTTCAAGTCATAATTATAAACACATTGTCCTAATTTATACAAAAAGGGATAGCCGATATTGTCGTAATCATATTTATCATCATTCATTACACCATCACTATTTACATAAATAGTTGCAGAAAGCATGAATTCAACTTTATTTTTGAAATCAGCAACATAAGATACATCTGTAAGACATCCGTATGCCCAGCCAACTTTATTAAATATCCGGATATAATTAGGAATAGCATGACTTCCTTGTTTAAAAAAGAATTTTACATAACTATCGTAATAAAGACCCGTATCATACTTTGGATAATCGGTTTCAGAAGGGTATTGTGAGAGAAAACGATATAGAAAATCATAGTCCTCCTTTTCCAAATGAAACCGCCGGTTTGCCGGAACTGAGTTCGGAAATAAAACAGACTGTAGTAATTGCTGAAGGTGATAAACAGTTACATTGTTGGCCATCGTAAAATCGATTGGCTCATTGATCATACTATCCTGCGCATTCATATATGCTCTTCCCATTTTATTGATATGGCTGAAATCAAAAGAATCGGTGTTATACGCCGGTTGCTGAAAATAAATAAGTGAACCATCGGTCTTGATAAAGCGAATTGGATTTGTATGCCTGTTTTCATCAGCATTCATTCGTATAAAGCGGCGTGTGATCCGCATATCCGGGTAACCCATTTCATGAAGTCGGCGATTGGTCGTTTGTTGCCCTACAAATTCATACATCCGGGTATAGGCATCATTATCACTCACTAAAAATGCTTTGCGTATAAATTGTGCAATAGATGGCAATCCATTTTCGGCCGTGCTGTCTCTGTGCAAAATTGTTTGTCGTGAATAGCCACTATCGTATTGCATTGGAGTGAATTTATCTATGCCTTTATCCTTAAGTCCATTCAATTTTTCCAATGACAGGAACGCTAACGGCATCTTTACAGTAGAAGCAGGATTAAAATATCGGAGCGAATCATAATTGAAACAGTAATTTGTGAACGAAGGAACATTGTTCTTATCCCTGTTAATCTGTGTATAAATGATTTGATAATGATAAATCCCGGGATGTTGAATAACCGATTGGAATAGGCTATCCTTTTCAGCACTCAGAATATCTTGTAACAGTTTACTTGTTCGTGGCTGTGCAATACTGCTTGCTGAAGAAATAAGTAAGGCAAAAATAATTGTGTAACGACGCATGAAGTGAAGATAAATTAAAACATAATAATTGAAAGGCTAGTTTTTTATTGAATACATAAGAAAGGCAAGACCGTTAGGATAAATTTTGTGATCAGTAAGCGTCAGCCATGTTCGTTCTGCGATATCACTGAATAAAGCTTTTCCACTTCCTAGAATAACAGGATGTATAGCTAAAATAAGTTCATCAACAAGTTGAAGATTCATTAATGAAGAAATAAGATCAGCACCGCCGAAAAGCCAGATATCTTTTCCTTTTTTCTTTTTTATTTTTCCTATTTCACTTTTAATATCCCCTTTTACGAGCACGGCCCCTTTTCTTACACTATCGAATGAGTTTGAAAAAACATATTCTTTCAGTTTTGGAAAACCAGGTGGCGCATCGCTTTCCATAGATAATACTAACTCATAGGTTTTACGACCATAGAATACTGAATCAATACGTTTGAAAAAATCAGACATTCCATAATCCTGGTCGGTGAAACACCAATCAAATTCACCATTTGGGCCTTCAATGTATCCATCGAGGCTAACCGCAAGTTGAAGAACGATCTTTCGCATGATCAAAATTAAAGCATTATAATTTTTTTCTTCCAACAAAACCTTGCTGGCCGATTAAATGAGCAATTGCTCTTTTAACATTCTTATCAACACTTTCTTCCGATTTTAAAAAATTAATATATCTCAAAATTTCTTTTTGTCTTGAAGAACTGAGTTTGTCAAAAACATCCTTTGCCTTTTTGTTTTCTTTAAATGCCTTTTTAAGTTTTAAATGCATTGGAGTTATTCTTGGCCGGGGATCAAAATCAATTTGTATATCAATTGTATCACCAACGTCTTTACCCACGACCTTACGCATTGGCCCGTTCAAATACAATCTCCATTTGCCGTTGTACTTTACCAGGTTTTGAATAAATTCCTCGTCGCCGATTTTTAATTGAACAGGAATAGCACCTTTATCTTTTCCTGCTTTTTGAAAAATATGTTTTAATAATTCAGATGGAAGTAATACATAAGGATTGACGCCGATGATATAGATTTTTGTGGAGAAAGATTTCATCCAGGTAAATTAAAAAGTTTAAGAACAAAAAATCCTGCCAAAGCAGGATTATTAACTCTTAATTAATAACTAGAAACTATTTCTACTCTCCCACTCTTTCCTTCCCAATCCGGCAAACACGTGTCTTTCGCTGTGGTAAGATGAACGAACAAGCGGGCCGCTTTCTACATAATCAAGTCCGAGGTGGTAACCGATCTCACGATATTCAGCAAACTCATCAGGATGTACAAAACGATGAACGGGTAAATGTTTTTTTGTTGGCTGGAGATATTGTCCAAGAGTTATTACATCACAACCATTATCACGCAGGTCGGTCATTGTTTGTATCACTTCTTCTCTTGCTTCGCCAAGACCCAGCATGATGCCGCTCTTGGTTCTCATGCCGCCTTGCTTTAAAATCTTTATTACTTCCATACTGCGCCAGTACTTGGCTTGTATGCGTACCTGTCTTGTTAATCGCTCTACCGTTTCTATATTGTGCGAAACAACTTCAGGAGCCGCATCAATAATGCGTTGGATATTTTCCTGCTCGCCTTTAAAATCGGGGATCAGTGTTTCAAGTGTTGTGTCGGGGTTCAGTGCTTTGACGGCTTTTATGGTATTGTACCAGATAATAGATCCGCCGTCTTTTATTTCATCACGATCAACAGAAGTAATGACAGCATGTTTCACTTTCATTAAATGAATAGCTTCCGCCACACGCTGCGGTTCATCCCAATCAACCGGCTCAGGACGACCCGTAGCCACCGCACAGAACCCGCAGCTTCTTGTACAGATGTTTCCAAGGATCATGAATGTTGCAGTGCCTGCGCCCCAGCATTCGCCCATATTAGGACAATTGCCGCTCTCGCAGATTGTATGAAGTTTATGTGTATCAACAAGGCTTCTGACATGCTTATACTCTTCGCCAATGGGAAGCTTAACACGAAGCCAATCTGGTTTCTTTTGCCTGGGTTCAGATGCTATTGGAAGTTCTGTCATTATGCAAAAATACGGATATGGAGTTGAAGGTTGAAAGTTGAAGGTTGAAGGTTATTGAAGAGTTATTCGTATCGAAAGCCCTTTCTTTCTGAGCTTTTTAAGTATTTAAGAAAACTTGCAATTTTTGAACTAAGTGTTTTATTTTTCTCAAGCTTTCCTTCAAATATTTCACTAGTAATATATTTTCTATCGAAGGCTCGGTGAAGTTGTGATCTAACTTCGCCATTTGATCCTTTTGCAATAACTAGAAAATTAAAAAACTCTTTATTACCCGAACGTTCAAAACCTTCTGCTATATTATCCATTACAGAACCGCTTGAAGAATTTAATTGATTTCTCAATTCGAAATCTTTTGCGAAATTTCCTGTTGTGTAAATTTGGAAGAGTTCATTTGCTTGTTGCCTGGCTAGCTGCCAGATCTCCATATCTTCAAAACATGAAATAGTAGCCATCCTAATTATTAGCTACCAAACTTTTAACCTTTAACTTTCAACTTTCAATTTATTACTTCCGGCGACCAAACATGAAAGCGACATGGCCCTGGTAAAAGAATTGCTGATCTTTTTGATAAAGCATGATCGGAATATTGGAAGCATAGTATTCGGCACTTACGCCAACTTCGATACCGGAAACAACTTCATTGTAGCGACCGAAATCAAAACGAAGACCAGTTTTTACAAATGCCCCGGGTTTTAATTTCATTTCTCCCCAACCCAAACCAAGGCCACCACTGCCGATTATAAAACCAAATTTGAACAGGGAATCAGTTTCAGGAGAATATTTAATAGTTTTGTTAGCACCATTATCTTCAACCTGGATATAATAAGGGCGAAGTAAACCCAATGACAAGCCACCTTTATAAACTACGCTGACAGCTACACCATTCTTATTACCTTTTTGCCCCATTATTCGATGGCCACCAAAACCGAGTTGGATTGAATAAAAATTATTGATCTTGCCATAGACATAAGGGTTACCAAATGAAAACCCCCCGGTACCATTTGGCAGTTTATCTTCTTTAGGGTTTTTTATCTCGTTAAACTCAATGCCATACACAAAACCATTCCTGGGCGTTTTCTTTTTGCCTCTTTCATAAAAGGCTCCATAGCCATTTGTCCTTAACTGTATACCCCAAATACTTTGTGAGGAATAAACGAGAACACCTTCTTCTTCCTGGCGGGTCATTTCAGTTGCCTTCTTTGCCTTTTCCTGCCTACGTACCTGTTTTTTTGTTTGCTTTTTTGGAACTTCTTGTGCCAATAATGATGAAGCCAGAGTAAACAAGAAAGCAATGATGAATAGTTTCTTCACGGGAAAGATGTTTTGAACTAAGGGAGTAAATGAGTGAATGAGATAAAGAGCAAAGCCCGACATAATCCCTTTTATTCCTTTTCTCTTTTTACTCTTAGCATTGTTTATAACGTAAATTTAGGGCAAAAAAACATAATGACCTCAACAGTAGTTTATAATGGCGAGTTAAGAACCACTTGTACCCATTTGCGCAGTGCTAATAGTTTTGAGACAGATGCCCCGGTTGATAATAATGGTAAAGGCGAAAGATTTTCTCCGACCGACCTGATGGCCACATCCCTAGCAACCTGCATGATCACCGTAATGAGTATAAAAGCAAGAACAATGGGGTTTGACCTGACAGGTGTGAAGATAGATGTATTAAAGATCATGAAAGCTGATCCGCGTCGTGTGGGTGGTATCGAATTGACCTTTCATATACCCGATAGTTTGCTTAGCATAGATGAAAAAACAAAAACGATTTTAAAAAATACGGGCATAACCTGTCCTGTTGCTTTGAGTGTCCATCCAGATATCGAACAAAAGGTGAATTGGGGAAGCTGGAGTTAGTTCCGAGACCATCGCCGCCCTCTTTTTCGTAGTATTTCGTAGGAATGTCAGGCTTTCCGTGGATGTGATTTAGGGTATAAATCCATGAAATATAGCAGGTGTATTCGCTTTTGAAGTATAAACTCTGGCCGCTACTTTTAAATTAAAATTAAACCCTATGAAGACGAGAATCATATTTTTTGTGCTAGCTGTTATATTGCTTTCATCTTGTATGAGAGCACTTACTCCTGACCAGGCTGCTAATGGAAGTTATAAACACTGTCATCCAATGAGGTGATCAGCTACTTTTGAGAAGTGCATTTCCAACAGCGCAATCCAGACATCTTTTTTTACTGCAGTATTCATTCTTTAATTCGATCAATGCCTGTGAATCATGGGCATTTTTATTTTTTAACCCGGTTTGCTCAAATCCTTTTGTTATTGAATTTGATTCCGCCGTTATTTCTTCCATCCATTGAAATGCCCTATCCTTAAATTTTTGTTCTTTATTAAAATGGCCGTAGGCAAACAGTACGGTGCATACTGTATTAATGAGAATATTGTCGACCATTCCCGCACCAAGGTTTTTCTTTTTAAATGAAGACTGTTCATCAAAACGATAATGATAATGCCAGTAATCGTTAGCGGTCACATCCAGCCATTTCTTAATATCTTTTACAGAATCCGACTCCCTGATTTTAGAGAACAAATGTTCTGAATGATGGATGAGCATGGCCAATTGTGCCAACCTTATAGTTGGAAAGTTTCCGGGTCTCATTCGAAGAAAGAAGGGTGTATATGTATTTTGCTTGAGATTATATTTGCTTTTATAGAATCCATATTCTTTTTGTAACATGATCGGGTAATCTTCTTTGAATTTTTCATTCAGCAAATTTGACTGTCCTAAAAGCAATGCTTCTAACTGGTGAATTTGATTCTTATGTTTTGCCAAAATATTTAAAGGAATACTGCGGGCCATTGCCTCAAAAGCGTCTGCATTTATTTTTATTCCAAAGTTTCTTGCTAATAACCACCAGAATGTTTCCTCCCAATGATGGTTGTTTTGATCAAGATAGGTTTCAACAATTGCAGATTTTCTTATAAGTCTTTCCGCCAGCAATCTTTCTTTCCAACTTTGCAATACAATTGGCTTTATTGATGAAATAGTTTTTTCGCAGGGAATAAACCCTTGTGCATTCATCAAATCTTCGTATCGCTGCAGAAAAATTTTTGCAACCCTGTTATTTAACTTCAATACCGGCATACTATAATCTGGAAAATCATCTTCCCAAACAACATGAAGAATGACATTATTATAATTCTTATCGTTTTGATGATTGTGCCTGTTCCAATCTGAAGAAAGTAAATGGAGCTCTACATTTCCTGCCCATGTTGTTTTGCCAATTTTAATTTTTGCATCATTAAAATCGGGACCCTGGTTTGTATTATAGGTGCCGGGAAAAATAATTTGTATTGTTTCGCCTGAAGTAGATCGTAACTCGCCTTTATTAAAGTATTGGAATTGCCAGATGAATTGGAGAAGGCGTTCGGTCACACCCCCTGTCTCCGACGCGGCGGAGGAACTTAGATTGTTGCCTTCGGTGCTACCCTTGCGAGTCATTGAGGATGGTTAAATGGTTGAATTGCTAAATTTCTATTTCAAATTACTGAATTCATTTAATTTAACAATATGACAATTCAGCCATTTATCTTTTGCAACTCTCTTACTACCCTGCTGACCGGTAATCCCATCACATTATAAAAATCTCCATTGATGGATCTGATCCCTACTACGCCGATCCATTCCTGTATGGCATAGGCACCGGCTTTATCGTATGGTTTGTATTTATCAACATAAAATTCTATCTGCTCCAGTGTGAGTTTATGGAATTCAACTTCTGTAACATCAGCAAAAGATATCTCTTCCCCGCCTTTCCGAATAACAACACCAGTGATCACTTTATGTTTTTCTCCTGATAAAGCAAACAGGATGCTCACAGCTTCTTCACGATGAACAGGTTTACCAATAATATTTTCGCCAAGAACAACGATCGTATCCGCAGCAAGTATTATTTGACCCGGGGAGATCAGTTTCTGCACTGCAGAGGCTTTTTGTTGAGCAATATAAACTGCGATCTCCTCAGGCTCTAAACCGGGAGGATAGTCTTCAGAAGTTTCTTTTACAATAATTTCAAAGGGAATTTCGGCCCATTCCAACAATTGCTTTCTGCGTGGTGACTGTGATGCAAGAATTATCTTGTTCATAAATAGAAGTAAAAAAATATCATTGATAAGATCCCGGTGAGCATTACCAGTTTTGTCCAATTACTTAAACGATGATAATCGTTATGCTCTTTTGCTTTGTATAATTGAAAAAATATTAAAACGAACGGCCCAATGATAAACACAATTGAATATGCCATGGCCCACCACCATTCAAATCTCGCAACATACACTTGTAAGATGACAAGCAATGCAAGAATAACAACCAACCAAACTGCGATATAAACTTTTGCAGCATTAACGCCCCACACAATTGGCATTGTACGACATCCATATCTTTCGTCGCCCTGCAGATCTTCAATGTCTTTAATTGCTTCGCGGATCAATGAACTGATAAATGCAAAGCCTGCATACAAAAAAGCGATCCTGGTAATTTTATTTGCGGCTTCAGCTACAGCAGGTATTACCAACGTTTGAGTATTTATTTCAGCAATACTGATAACAAGTATCACCCACGCCGTAAGCAAAGAGATAATAATATTACCAGAAAGTAATTTTCTTTTTAAAGAAACTGAATAACCAAATAACAACAGAACACACATGAAATTTCCCAAAAGAATATACCAGAAACCTGTTCGCCAGGCAACCAATGCACTTAATATGATTCCAACACCACTAAGAACAAAATGCCATGCCATTGCCCAACGACGAGAAACGATCTTATCGACCACATTCGCTGTTGGTTTATTTATTTGATCAATATTAATATCAAAGTAGTCATTGATAATATAGCCAGCTGCTGCAATAAGCACAGAGGAAACAACAAGCAAAATAAAATTCCAACCATCTAATGAAGGCCCGGTTCCAAGCGGCAAAAGAATGGTATCAAGAACAGCAGTATGAAAAAGAATTTGGGTAAGTACTATAAAGAATAGGTTGGGCAAACGGATCATTTTTATAAAAGCCCCAACCAGGTTCATGAGTTAGTAATTTTCAGGAAAGTTAGTAAGAGAAGATGATAGTTATTAAAATGAGAAACTTCAATCTTAAAAAATTATCATCTATTCATTATCAGTTAACATCTAAACATTTATTTTGATGTTACATCCGTTTCATATTGCCAATGTCCATTTACCTTAAGCACCTTTTCAATTACGTCTCTTACACATCCCCAACCTCCATTAATAGGTGAAATATATTTCACAACATTCTTCACTTCATTTACAGCATCAGCGGGACAGGCTGACAAACCAACTTTTGACATTATTGGAATATCAGGCAGATCATCTCCCATATAAATGACTTCTTCCCATTTTATTTTATTGCTTTTAAGAAGATCAGCAACAAAGTTTATTTTATCAGCAACACCTAGATGAATATCCTTTATACCGAGATATTCCAATCTCCTTCTTGACTCTTCCGATACGCCGCCTGATACGATCAATACACGATACCCATGCTTCATTGCCATCTGCAGACCAAAGCCATCCTTTACATGCATCCGTCTTGCCTGCAAGCCATCGGGAAGTACGAGTAATGAACCGTCAGTAAGCACACCATCAATATCAAAAATAAAAGTGGTAACTTTTTTAAATTCGGCAAGAACGTTCATAGATTTTAGATTTTAGAATGCAGATTTCGGATTTAATAAGTGAAACAAATCTACAATCCAAAATCCCAAATCTGAAATTACTTCTGGTTATCTCTCCATTCATATACCCATGCACT
>Ga0207641_10002495_pt1 | contig 16981 bp, 11 predicted proteins | sample KBSSwiS62_FD_184306 | JGI IMG/M metagenome (GOLD analysis project Ga0207641, IMG submission 184306) | Switchgrass rhizosphere microbial communities from Kellogg Biological Station, Michigan, USA - KBS Switchgrass S6-2 (SPAdes) (version 2) | ecosystem: Host-associated > Plants > Roots >... | reverse complement strand
GGTGGTCACCACGAAGCGGCGCCGCCGGGCCGGAATGTTGGCGGACCATTCACTCAACAGGAATGCCATCCGCCGCGCGTCTTCGTAGTAGCGGGCCATGTCGACGTCGGCGCGAGCCATCTTGCGTTTCAGTTCCTCAGCCTCGGGCGTGAGTTGCTGCGCGGCCTGATTGGCATCGGCGAGACTGTGAAACCGCGCTGATCCGAAAAACACCACGGTGTCCTGAATCTGCTCGCGCCGAAATCGCGCCAGCGGTTCGGCATACTCCGACAGAATCCGCAAGATCCGGCCGTCGGGGCTATTCAGAAAGTGAGGGTTCTCGTATGCGAGAGGAGCTCTTGGATCGTGATCGCTAGTCATAGAAGGGTCATTGAACCGTGAGCCGGTCGTTTTGTTTATGAGACGGCTTCAGGCGGACGATCGCTCGTGAGCATCGGAGTTTGGCCGATGGGCCACTCCTTAGCTCTCATTGTCCACTGGCCTCATGATAGTAGATGGCTTCCCAGAACCCCAACCACAAGTCCAATACCCCCAGCCCGCTGAACAATCCGCGGACGAATCCGTTCGAGACGATGGGGCGGAGGCCTGGCATCGAAAGCAGGAGTGGATTGTCGGTCCACTTGGGGGTCCAGGGCAGGATGATCAGCAGTACCCCGAAGGTGGCGCACACCGTCACAAACAGGAGCGCCCGGATTCGCAAGAGCCAGAGGTGGCCCCGGCTCACATCGCGCCGCCTGTCAGCCACCGAGCCTTTTTCCCCTGGCTGGCGGGGCTCTTCTGACACGGAGACCGGAGGAACTGTCTTGGGATCGACGGTCACGCATTGCTCCGGGCATGTCGCTTGCGGGAGCAGGCGGATGGCTGCGGTCGCATCCGGCTATTCTACGACCTCAGGGCTTTGATCCGCTCGGCTACGTCGCGGTAATCGATGTTGCTGCTGTAGGCTTCCAGGAAGTTGTTCAATGCCGCGGCCTTATTGCCTGCGCTTTCCCATGAGCAGGCAAGCTCGTAATGGAGAGCGGTGCGCGTTTCCTGGTCGATGCCAGGCATCTTCAGCGCAGCCTCATACCAACGGACGGCAGCTTGCGGAACTCCCTTGTCGAGGAAGCACTGCGCAAGCCAGGTATAAGCCTGCATGAGCTGGGTGAAGGCATGACCGCGCTCTGCGGCTTGAGTCACCTTCTGGAATTCCCCGATGGCTTCGTCGAGCAATCCCATTTCACGGAAGGCAACCCCGAGGTTGTAATGTGTCTCAGGATCCTCATCGGCGCTTTCGGTGTCGCCTTCGAGTTCTTGCTTGAGTTCGCCGAACATGTCGGCAAGATCAATGCCGGCACCCGATAAAGGAGCAGCAGTCGGCGCGGGCGGCTGTGGAGGCCGTGGCTGGGCAGGGGGAGCAGGCACGCTTGGCGCGTGAGCCACCGGGCCGGTTGCGGCGGCGGCGGCTTGTGCCAAAGGTGCGCCCGCTCTCGCCGCAGGTTGTTCGGGCTGTGCGGCAGTTTCAGTGCCGAGCGAAGCTTCCAAGTCGGAAACGAAATCATCGAGACTATTGGAGCGGAATTCCTGCCCTGCTCCGTCGGAGGGCTGTCGCGCCGATTCGGTCGCGAAGTGAACTTGTGGGTGAGCCTTCATCGCGGGCGGCGCGGGCGGAGCCCCTTCCGCACCCAGAAAATCATCGCCCAGCGACTCTTCTAGATCCGATACCAATTCCTTCAACACGGGACGCTGCTCGGCGGGCGCAGGCGCTTTCTGCTGCGGAGCTTGCGCGGTTTCCGGGCGCGCTTGAGGCCAGGGTTGGGTCATGCGCGGCATTGCCGGAGCGCTGCGCGGTTCCTCGCTGACGGCTTCGGTGAGCGGCTGTTCCCTCTCACCCTGCTCTGGCTGTTCGATCGCAATTTCTGCCTCGGCAACGGCTGCCTGGGGTGCTTGCTTCGCGGAATCGACGCCCACCCGCAACATTGCTAACTCAGCCAAGTCGGGGAATTGTGCTTCCAGCCGCTTCAACAGGTGATCGGCCTGATCAATCATGCCTTGACCGAGATAGAAGCGGACCTCCTCGACTGACTCTTCCATCTGCGAACCGCGAGAGGAAACGATTTCGACTTCCGGTGCAGCGACCGGGGTTTCAAGTGCGCTTGCGGACACCGGCTTCGGAAGCTCCGGTTCTTCCCCAGTTGCCTGCGCTGCCGCTGGCGCTTGCACTTCGAGATGGTCTTCCCACTCGCTTGCCGCCTCGGTTGCTGGCGCTTCTGCTTGGACTCGGGTTTCTGGAGTTGCGGGAGTCTCTGGCGCTTCGAACTTCGCAGTCTCGGCAGGTTTCGTGGCTTGTTGCGGGGCCGGAGAAGGAGTTCCTGGAACGTGGAAGAACACACCACTGGGGGTTGCCGAGACGACTGGTTCCGCCGGCACCTCGGGGGTCGAAGGCTGCTTCTCAGAAGCTGCGCCCGGACTAGGCGCCTGCGCGTGGTCTTCGTGCTCAGGGGCGCCCATGACGGGAGCGGAAATCTCAAACTCTGGCGCGTGAGCGTTGTGAGCTGCCAGCGGAAGCGCTGAGGCCAGCCCCGGCGCACCTCCGCTCCGCTGCTCGTACTTCGCCGCCAACTCTCCGTACCGCGCGCTTTCTTCGGGATGCTGCGTGTCCTGATAAATGCTTTCCAGCGTGCGGCAACATGCGGCCGCTTCCGCGAATTTTCCGGCGCGAGTCTGAAGGGCAGCCAGCTTCTGGTTGACGCGTAAATCGCGAGGTGCCTTCGGCAGAACCGAAATCAGCGGTTCCAGAGCCTTCGCCGGCATGTTGTAGGAGATGAACAACTCGGCATCGGTCATGGCCGCGCGCAGCGCCTGAGATGTCTCATCGTCATTCTGCTGTTCAATGAACGGGGCAGTTGCCTCAAGCTCCTCGAGCAGAACCGCACCTTCTTCGGGCGTGATGGTGTGCTGTACGTTCGTCGAATTCTGTTTTTCCCCGACCTGCTGGTAGTTCTTCGCGTGCATCGGGTTCGCGGGTTCCAGCTGCATCAAGATCTGGTAGTACTCGCGCGCCTTTTCAAGTTCATTGCTCTGTACGTAGGCGTGAGCCAGCAGCTCGTAGATCTCAGTGAGATGGGTCGTGTCCCCGGCTTTTTGATAAAGAGCCAACACCGATTCCAACGCCTGCGTATCCTCTTTCACGTACCCGACAATCGACCGTAGAGACTCGATCAGCTTCCCACCGTCGTTCTTGAGGAGACGGTCGGCATTCTCGTCGAACACCTGCAGGGCTTCGCGATACTGTTGCGCTTGCATGAGCGCGTCGGAATATTCGATGGTGGCCGAGCTGTCGTCGTGAACCTTGGCCAGCTTTGCAGCAATCGTCCCCGCTTCGCTGTAGTTCTTTGCACGGAGGTAAGCCTGGAAAAGGGCCTTCAGGCCTTCGATGTTCGAATCAAGGTCGGGCACCTTCGTGAACGCGGTGATCGCGGCTGCTGTGTCACCGGCATCGAGTGCGGCGCGTCCGCGCAGCACGAGCGCGTAGCTGTTGCCGGGTTCCAACTTGAGCATGCGCTGAAGAATTTCGTCGGCCGCGGCTAGCTGGCCTTTGGCCCGAAGATTTTCTGCAGCTGCGGTCAGAATCTTCCACGCTTCTGGCTTCTTGCCCATGCGGATATAGACTTCGGCCAGCTTAGTCCGCATGGCCACGTTGTCTGGATCCATCTCGAGCGTTTTTTCGAAGATCTTGACTGCCTGATCCAGCTGTCCTGACCTCAGAAAATCGTCGGCAACTTGCAGGTACTGGGCGCGCGCATCGTTGAACAGACCCTGTTGCGTATACAGCTCCGCCAGACGCAGCACGCAGTCGGTGGACGACTTCAGCTTGCTGAGCTTCTTGTACATCGCGATCGCCTTCACGGTGAAACCTTGGGAGGCGTATGCGTCGCCGACGCTCCGGAAGCACTCCGCAGCCTTGTCGTTTTCGCCGAGACGGGCATGGAGATCGCCGACCGTGTTCATCACGGTCAGATCTTTGGGATCGGCTTTGAGGATTTTCTCGTACTCGGTGATCGCGTTCTGAAGCTTGCCCTGTTGGACGCACTTCTCTGCCGCGCTGAGCACCTTCTGTTTGTTGAACCCGAAACCAAACGCCATAAGATTGCCGACTCCAGCAGCGTGCTTTCCCCGGAGGGAGTCAAACCAGTCCTGGTCCGACTGCCGAGTTCTCGGACGGCCACTCGGACAAGCCTGATTGTACGGCTGGGCACTCAGAATCGTATGGTTACTAAGGATTACCGAAGGGGAGTGTACGAGTGGGTGAAGAGAATCCCTCGCGGATCGAATCCTCTGGAAAACGAAGCCTTGACCTGCCTCGCGTGCTTTTCAAGGATTCGATGCTAGGAAAGGATTCCATGGCCTAGGCCTTTGCTGCCGCGGCCAACACGAAGATCATGATCACAAGAACCAGCGGCCGGGGTAGCTTCCGCAAGATTTTCCAGGCTACGTAACTCATCTAAGATCCTCCGACATGCGGGAACCCGCGAAAATGAGATAAACCTGTCGGCCAGATTGTGAACTGTGAACGGACGCTAAGCTGAGAACGCCGGCATTTTATGCAAATTCCGTCGGCTAGCACAAGGGGGGGCGCAGTCGACGGTACAATCCTTCTTAATCGATAGCAGCCCAATAGGTTAGGCTTTATCCGCATGGTGCCTAGGTTGGCCGAATATCTGGCGCGGTTCGAATCTCTCGGAGAAGACGCGGCCTATGCCGAGCGCCAGGGATACCGCACCATCCGGCACAGCTATCGCGACCTGGCAAGGATGGCATATGGCTTCGCCGCGGAACTTGAGTCCAGGGGAATCCGCAAAGGCGAGCGAGTAATGCTCTGGGGCCCGAACTCAGCGGCCTGGGTGGCGGCATTTTTCGGTTGCGCATATCGCGGCGTGATCGCCGTTCCAATGGATGACTCGGCAACGACCGATTTTGCCCTTCGCGTTTCCCAACATGTCGAGCCCAAGCTGCTCGTGTGCTCGCCTCAGCATGCACCGGCGGACCAGCCATTCCTGCTATTCGATGTCTTGAAGCCACGCGTGAGGCCGGCCTCCCCAGCCGAGCCAGTCACCCTGGAAGACCCTCTCGAGATCGTCTTCACTTCGGGCACAACCGGCGATCCGAAAGGAGTGGTTCTTACCCACGGAAACGTCCTCGCGAATGTTGAGCCGCTCGAAGCGCAGATCGCTCCCTATCTGAAGTACGAGCCACTGGTCCACCCAATCCGATTTCTCAACCTGCTTCCCTTGAGCCACGTTTTCGGCCAGTTTCTGGGAATGTTCTTGCCTTCATTGCTGCGCGGCACTGTTTTCTTCCAGGACACGCTGAAGCCGGCTGAGGTCCTGCACACAATCAAGCGCGAGCGAATTTCTGTCCTGGTCGCTGTGCCGCGAATGGCGCAATCGCTCAAAGAAAAGATCGAGCGCGATGTGGAGTCGGAAGAGAGCATTCAAGACTTCCGGGAAAAGCTCCGCGCCGCCGAGGGGAAGCACTTCCTGCTCCGATGGTGGATCTTCCGAGGTGTTCATCGGCGATTGGGATGGAAGTTCTGGGCCTTCATCTCCGGAGGCGCCGCGCTAGACGTCGACACGGAAGAGTTTTGGCGCCGGGTTGGATATGCGGTGGTTCAAGGCTACGGACTGACGGAAACGACTTCGCTGATCAGCGTCAATCATCCCTTCAAGACCGGCAAAGGATCGATTGGCAAGGTCCTGGCCGGTCGTGAAGTCAAGCTGGCACCGGATGGCGAGATCTTGGTGCGCGGTAGCGGAGTCGCCTCGGGATACTGGAATGCCGGCGAATTGCAACCGGTTTCATCCGCACAAGGCTGGTATCACACCGGCGACATTGGCGAGCTCGATCGAGAAGGCAATCTCTACTTTAAAGGCCGCAAGAAGGACGTGATCGTGACCTCGGCCGGCATGAACGTCTATCCGGAGGATGTGGAGAATGCGATCAAGCGCCAACCGCAGGTTAAAGATTGCGTGGTGGTGCCGCTTGCGATCGGCGAGAATGCGGAACCTGCGGCCGGGCTGATTCTCCGAGGCGGGGAGGCCGATGCGGACAGCGTGATCGATAACGCCAACAAAAGTCTCGCCGAGTACCAGCGGGTCTTGCGATATGTAGTCTGGCCGGACGAGGACTTTCCTCGCACGTCCACGTTGAAGCCGCGCCGCGCCGAGATCGCGGAAACCGTGCGGCAAATGCTCGGATTTTCCCAAGCACCCGCCGCCGGTCACCACAACACGATTTCAGATTTCCTCTCGGCCATTACGAAGCGCTCGGTCGGCTCCTCGTTAGATCAAAACGCCGATTTGAACCTAACCTCACTCGAACGCGTCGAGCTGCTCGGAGCGCTCGAAGAGAAATATCAGCTTGATCTGAGCGAAACCCGGTTTTCCGCGATCAACACGATCGCGGACCTTGACCGCATGCTGAAGGGCGAGGCGAAGGAAAAGGCCAGCTACAACTATCCTGCCTGGACCCAGAGCTGGCCGTCCACCTGGATCCGGTTTGCCGTGCACTACCTGCTGCTTCGTCCTGCCGTGTTCGTTCTGGGCTGGCCGCGAATTGTGGGAAGAGAGAATCTGCGGGGGGTAAACGGCCCCCTGCTTGTCGTCTGCAACCACATCGACGATGTCGATGTGGGCTTGGTCGAAACCGCACTGCCATTCCGCATCCGGCACAAACTTGCAACCGCCGCCGGGGGTGAAGCGCTTCAGGCGCTGCGCCAACCGCCCGCCGATCGCAACCTCTTCTTACGCGTTTTCGACCGCACCGCGTGGTTTTTCGGGGTGATGCTGCTGAACTTGTTTCCACTTCCGCGCCAGGCTGGGTTTCGCGACAGCTTTCGTTTTGCCGGCCAATCCGTCGACCGTGGCTACAGCATCCTGGTGTTTCCGGAGGGACGCCATACCACCGATGGCCACATGAATCCATTTCGCTCTGGCATCGGATTACTTGCCCAGAACTTGGGGATTCCGGTGCTACCGATGCGCATTGACGGCTTGTTCGAGGTCAAGCAAGCCCACAAGCGCGTTGCACGTCCGTATCAGATCTCGGTCAAGATGGGTGCCCCGATCAGTTTCCCGCCGGGAACGGATCCGGAAGTGATTCCCGCAATCCTCGAGCGGAGCGTCCAGGGCTTATAGATCTTTCCACAGGATAAACAGCTTATTCACAGCTTCTTATCCATGCTTTACAGAAAACCATGTAGCTGGTTTGCCGCCCCCACCCGATCGAAACTGCCTACCTTGAGCGGCGGGGGTGCCTTTATTCGGGGAAGAAAAGTGGCGTAATCGGTCAGTGGTGGTAAAAAAAGGCCGGCCCGGAGGAGCACGACATGAGCCGGCCTTTGCGCAATGGGTTGCGCGAATCCTTAGCCCCTTGCAAACGGACGGTCGGCCGGCGAAGTTCGCCCGACAAAGTCTCCAGAAGCGCTTTCTTCCCGCAAAAAATGGGGTCAGCCCGGAGACCAAAAGCTGACCCAAGATGACGGCTGACGAAGAGCTGCGCTAACGGAGCGTCTTGCTTCGCGCCCCCCAAGGCGCGAAACTTCACGCTAATCGGGCTCCCCCGGCGCGGTCAATTCCGCAAAAGTTGCAAGCCCGCTACAACTTTGGATGTAGTAGTGCCGGGAGCGTCAAAACCCGCGTATTTCAGCGCGTTGTATAACCCATGGGGGCAAAATCAGGTGTCGTCTATAATCCTCAACAATGCGGCCGGTTCCTTCAGTGTTGGACCTCGTCAGTCGCAGGCTTGCCCTTCCAAAAAGCCGTAGTGGACTGATCGAAACAGAACGCGTGCTTGCCTTCGTGCGCTTGGTTCTGGCGCTGAGTTCTCTCTTTCTATTGCGCCTCAGACCGGAAGAGGCTTTTCCCTTTCACTGGGCACTCGCCTTGACCCTGGTTTATTCCGCGCATGCGCTGGCATTGGTGGTGCTGTTCTGGCCGCGTCAGCAAGTTTCTTTCCGCACGGCTTTCCTGGTGCATGCGATCGATGTCCTGTGGCCGGCCATAATCGGCGTTTTTGCCACCGGTACTGGCGGGCCATTTTTTCTGTTTTTTATTTTTGCTTTGCTGTCTGCTGCCTTGCGTTGGGGAATGCGCGAAACCGCTCTGACCACGGTCGCGCTGGTCGCCGAGACGGCGGTCGATGTGGTCGCTCTGTCGCGCATCCCTTGGCTGCAGTTCCTGGGAGAACCCTCGGCCAGCAGTTTCGTGCTTGGAACAGTTTATCTCCTGATTTTTGCCTTTCTCATCGGCTACATCGCTGAAGCCGAAAAGCGGGGCGCTGCCGAAGCGTTCAGCATCTCCAGCCTTTCTGCAAAGGTACGGGTCGAGGCTGGCATGAGGGGTACGATTCAGATCGTCATGCAGGAGATGTTGAAGCTCTTCGGTGCACACGAGTTACTGGTGATCACGCGAGAATCCCAAGCCCAACTGGTCATGTTGTGGCGCGCGGAACTGCGGGATGAGGGCGCGGTTTTGACCTGGCGCCAGCTCGACGAATCGGAACAACAGGAGTATCTGTGCGTCATGGGGGAGGATTCTGCCGGTGCGGCGTGGCGTGACCGGAGCCTCACGAGTTTTATGACCCTGGACAAAAACGGGTCGCGCACAAGCGGGCAACAATGCTATTTGGCGGCGCGGTTTGTTGCCGAGCACCCTTTCCGGGTATTGCTCGCCTGCGCGATTTCTGCTGCTCCCGACGTCTCTGCAAGGCTCCTGCTGTTTGAGCCTCGGCTGGGTGGGCGGCCGGAAACGCAGCTGCGATTTCTTCAGGATCTGGCGAACCTGGTCGCGCCTTCCGTCTACAACGTGTATCTGCTGCGCCGCTTGCGATCGCGGGCGGCTGCGGTCGAGCGGGCGCGTGTCTCCCGTGAGTTGCACGACGGGGTCGTACAGTCGCTGCATGCGATTGCGTTCCGGCTTTACGCTCTGCGCACTCGGGCGACCAGCTCGGCGGACGAGCGCGAGCAGGAACTGATCGAAGTCCAACAGCTGGTGCAGAACGAAGCGGCGAATGTACGAGATCTCATCCATCAACTGGAGCCAATCGAATTCGATCCCCGCCACCTGGTCGAGTTTCTTTCCGGGATGGTCACGCGATACCGGCAAGACACCGGAATTGGCGCGCAGTTCGTCTGCGATTCCCCGGAAGTAAGTTTGCCGCCCGCAACCTGCCGCGAGATTGCAGGAATTGTGCGCGAGGCGCTGGCTAATGTGCGCCGTCACAGCGGTGCGCAGCATGCCCTGGTACGGCTTACCCGTCAGCATGGCGGCTGGATGCTGATCGTTGAAGATGACGGGCGCGGCTTTGAATTCAGCGGCCGCTTTACGCAAGCGCAGCTCGAGGAGAATCGGCGCGGGCCCCTAGTCATCCAGCAGCGCGTTCGTGCCTTGGATGGGGAGCTAACAATTGTTTCCAAAGCTGGACATGGCGCGCGCCTGGAAATTAAGATTCCTGATTTTGCACGCGCCAGCATTGCCTAAAAAAAAACATATGGAAAACCAACAAATACGTCTCATCATTGCCGACGACCATGCGATTTTTCGTGATGGTCTGCGCCGTTTGCTCGCCACCCAGCCCGACTTTCAAGTGATCGGAGAAGCCTCGGATGGAAAGGAGGCAATCTCGTTAGCGCAGTCGATGAAACCTGACGTTCTGCTCCTCGATCTCGCCATGCCGCGCGTGCCCGGGATGGAAGTTCTGCGCGAACTCTCGCGTCAGGAAATGCCCGTACGAACCATTCTGCTGACCGCCGCCATTCAGCCGTTTGCCGTCACCAGCGCTTTGCAGCTCGGAGCGCGTGGCATTGTTTTGAAAGCATCCCCTCCAGAGATGCTCCTGAAAAGCATTCGGTCGGTCCATGAAGGCCAGTTCTGGGTGGGCAGCGAGCCGGTATCTTCCTGGGCAAAACCGGGGCAAAGCACCAGTGGCTTTGGCTTGACCTCGCGCGAAGTTGAGATCATTTCTGCAATCAAAAAAGGCAGCAGCAACCGCGAGATTGCCGGCCAGCTCGCCATCAGCGAGGAGACCGTGAAGCGCCATCTCAGCAACATTTACGGGAAGCTCGGCGTGTCCAGCCGCTTGGAGTTGGCGGTCTTGGCAAGCGAACAACACCTTGGCATCGAATCGTAGCGAAGGGCCCGGCTGACCTGCTGCCTAGAAAGATCCACAGATTCCCCGTTGTCCGCGCCATTGAGTTCGATTTCCACCAGGTCTCATTGAGGCCTGGCCGGCGTCTCGCTCCAGGCTGTGCGTCGCGTCCAGAAATACGCCGCCAGGGAAAAGTCGAAAACTGCACAAAAGGTTCCGTAGGCAAGCGGGATGGCCGTCAAGTGGCCGGCCGCAAACCCGGTGAAGGCTCCGTGCGCATAAAGTTCATGCAGCAGGTCCCAGATTCCGTGCAGAGAATATCCGACAATCAACGCCAAGGGGAGACGCAGGCCCAGCAACCCGATTGCGAAAAACCCGGCGACCGCAGCCGTTTCCAGACGCCATGCCGTCTCGACTCCGAAATAGGCTGTGAAAGCCAGATAGAACGAGGCGAAGAACAGGAGGAACAACGCGTAAAAGATCTGTTCTGCCTTCACGCCAAGGAATTTCCGGACACTCGAGATCGTGCCCGCAGCCGCCAAGAGCCCAATTCCAGCGTAGACGATTATGATCACGATAAATCCAAGCAGACTGTATCCATTCCCCATCGGTTTCCCTCCGTCTCACAAATCGTGCCGCACTCATCATAGCGTCGGTTCCGACAACCAAAGGCAATAGGGGCTCCAAGCGGTTGTTGGAACACTGCCGCAACTACAACGCTGCCGTATCCTATTGCGGAACAACCGAGGAGGAGATTCATGGGAATCGCATACCTGGTGGTCACCATCCTGCTCGCCGCGTTGGTGCTGTTCTCCGCTGTGGGCAAGCTTCGCAACGATCCGCATATTGTCAAGGTGATCCACGACACGGTAGGGGTGCCGATGAAATATTTCGCTGCCTTGGCAGCTTGCGAATTTCTAGGAGCAGTGGGCTTGGTCCTGGGGATCTGGTGGCCGTTGCTGGGAGCAGCTGCAGGTGTGGGGCTCGTAATCTACTTTGCAGGCGCGGTCATCTCGCATCTCCGCGTAGGCGATTTCAAAGGGATTGGGCCGGCCTCAATGCTAGGGACAATGTCGGCGGCAGCTCTGTGCCTGCGGATTCTGTCGCACAAGACATCTTCCTAGTTTGCGGACACCGTTGGCAAGGGTTTCGCGAGGAAGGCGTCACTCTCAATTGATAACCAAGAACAACGTGGAAGAAGCTCCTGGAATCGGGCATCCCAAGACAGCACCGTTCATCGGAGTATTTACAGATATCCGCACGTTACTGCCGAGCGCGCCGCCAAACTGGGTGAAAGTCTGCTGCGTGATGGTGGCCTGAAGGTGTTGCGAATCGATGAACGTGGTCGCGAGCGCATTCCCATTCCAGAGAATCTGAGACTGAGGAACAAAACCGTTCCCTTTCACCACCAGCAGATCTGAATTCGCGCTAGCGGGTATGGCGCTTGGGGAAAGCAGTGTGATCTGAGGTGTGACCGGCACCCCGAGACAGCTGTTGAAACCGATGATGGCGGTGCAAGTCCAACCAGATAACACCAAGCTCAAGGCAGCCACGAAGCCGATGCGGAGCCAGGGGATAGGCCGAACGGATTGAATCAGGCAAGAGCGCATACCGCCTCCTCTTGCTGGTGCCTTTATTCTAGACCGGCCATGCTCGCGCCGGTTCGAGACTCAATGAGCCGGATTCGGCCTGGCCCATTCCAATACGTGGGAGTTCCAAGGACCGAGTTCGACATAGAGTCCCCCCAACAAGATTTCATCTCCGTCCCGCTGGTAGGTTGCCCCGGATAACCAATCCACCAAGTTCCATCTGGCTCCGCCAATGTCGGCCCAGGGTAGACGCACCGTGGCCTGGAGGGGAGATTCGCTTAAGTTAATGGCTATCAAATAGCGCTCGTCACCCTTCAGCCAGCTCCAGGCCAGCAGATTTTCATAGCTCGCATTGTCCGGCCATCCCCTGCACTCGCACAGTTTCCACTGGCCGCTCCGAAAAACCGGATGATCGATCACCTCGAGAATCCTGTCATAAAACTCATGCAGGCTCCCATCCCTAGCCTCATCGGGGCGTCTGCCCAGGAATACTGGAAGCTTTACCTTGCGCCCTTCAAACTGCCCTTCATGAAAAAGCCTCATTCCGGGAAGGGTGGCTGCGGTAAGCGCAGCCGCCCGCTCCTTAGCCGGGGAAAATATGTTCGCAGCCCGCGGCTCGTCGTGATTCTCTATGAACCGGAGCAATCTTCCTTGGTATGTCAGGTCAGCACCGAGATGAGGACGGATGCTCTCTGCGCTCGCGTGCTCAATGCGATCGTAAAGCCTTTTGTCGTAGCAGAAATCAAATCCCTCTTGCTGCAGCTGCCATTCCAGATCCCAATAAGCCTCGGCGAGAAATAAGAAATTCGCAAATCTCTGCTTGATGCTGGAGATTACATCGGTCCAGTACTCGGTTGCGGGTCTTGTCCCCGCGCGGTCGCCCCAGGTGCGCTCAAAGATGGAATTCAGAAAGAGCATTGCCATGTCACAACGTACACCGTCACTCTGTTTCGCAATGTCGGATAGCACTTCGATCGCCCCTTGCCGTAGCCCTGGCGCAAAAGCGTTCAACTGCAGGACGTCAGGCCAGGCCGGGAAGTACGGGTCGCGGCCCCGGGCAAACACTTCTCCACCCACCTCCACGTAGGACGTCGGGTCGTTCCGTACGTCCTCGCTAGTCCCGCGAATGAAATATTCCGGGTGCTTCCGGACCCAGGGGTGGTCTGGAGCAACGTGGTTCGGAACCCAGTCCAGAACAAGCTTGAGTCCGCGTTTCGCGAGAGCCCGCCGTGCGCTGGCGAGACCTTCGGGGCCTCCCAAATGGTCATCGACTACGTATCGACGTACACAGTAGGGCGATCCCACGTTGTCTTCGGTATGAAAGTCGGGCAGAGCTCTTAAGAAATCGTGAAGAAGACCGTCGTTCCGATTCGCGATCGAAATGCCGGCAGGACTTCGTTCCCAGACTCCCATGAACCAAACCGCGTCGAAGCCATAGCCGGCAATGATGTCCCATTCTGCCGACGGGACAGACGACAAGTCCACCGTGCTTCCATATTTCCGGCTCAGATCACTCAGCCACACCCAGGTGTTGATCTCGTAAAGCGACGGATACTGCGCCCATGCGGACACCGTCACCGGGGATTCAGTGTTTACGACAGTCGTTGTGCTCATATTGCTGACCTTGGATTGAAGTTGCGACGCAAAGAACCAACCCTCAACCCAGAGAGCGAGCTCTCCTGCGTAGAGTAGTACGGAATTTTCAGGACAGTTCCTGCTAGAACTGCCAGTCCGCGGGCTGTTGCAGGCCGCGCAGAACGCACTTAGACACCTGCTCCTCGAAATCTCGTCGCGAGTCCATCGCCTGTCCTTGAAGCCGGAGAGGCGGCACTTAGCCGGGGAATCACTTCAGCTTCGCCAACATCGCCTGACCCTGCGATTCACTCTGAAGCTCCCATGGCAGCTCTGGCAGAGAAGGGCGCTATTTCGGAGCCTTCTTCTTGAGCCTGAAAACGAGGATCACGAAAACCACGATTGCTAGCAGTCCTGCGACTACACGAATCAGCGTAACGTTATCCACTTTGTTCTCCCCTTGGGGTCCAAAAGGTATTGAATCGGGATTTATGTCTCTCGATGCAGGGTTAAACCCGGTGCAGCGGCACGACGAGCATCTATCAGCTCAGTGCGTTGGCATGCGAGATAGGTTTCAATGGATGCAACCACAACTGGTGCTTCGATCTCCACCAGACTGACACCTACGAGTGAGAAGCGTAGCCGTGCATCCATCACAATGCCTTTGTCTAACACTCGGTCGAGCACTTCGAGCAGGCTAGTTTCAGTATCCAGATTAGCTGCAGACGACGCCATCCAAACACGAATATCAACGGGAACTGCGGCGGTGACAATGACCGGAAGTACATCAGGACCACGTACGGAAACATCCACCCCGCACTACAGAAAATCCTGTATCGAGCAGATTCGCCCTGCCGAATAGTCTGAACGTTCGCGCAGGAAGAGACCCAGCATCCCGGCGACCCGGAAGGAGAGTTGTGTGGCCTCCTCGGCGAACCCCTCTGGGTTGAAGGCGAAAGTACCCACGATATTCTCCCCACGGGTTCCCACCTGCCAAGGATGTCAGTTGTTACAGAATGAATTTGTGCTCACGTTGACTCGCCAGCAATTCGCCTGACAAAACAAAATTGCCGGCCGCATGTTCCTGAAAGTGTTTTGCCGTCGAAGGGTTCATTTTGAGGAAGGATTCATTTTCGAGATTTCAAGATGATAGGCAGCTTTGTCAGAGTTATAAGATTGCGTGATTCCCCCGCTTCGCGATTTCTGGGGGGAACTCTCCAAGCTAGAAGCTGACCCGGGCGCCGCCGAGGTCTCCCGCATTGCAGGGGTGGCTCAGTGCCAGGGAGAGCCACCGAGTTACCAGGAGTTTTGATAGAGGGAAGATGGACGAACTCGAACAGCTTGCCATGCTAGAGGCAGACGACTGCGGCCCAGAAGCGATCTGCTCTGCTGTTGCCAAGACATTTGGAGTCAAAAAGACCGAAGTCGCCCTGCTCGAAGTTGCTGGTAGTCTTCTGAGATTTCTCCACCCTGCTGAATTGAGAACGATGGGTGTGATTCCGCTTTCCAGTTCCGCAGTTGCGGCGCGCACCGCAAGAACAAAGCGAGCTGAGCTTTTCAATAGCTTCACGCGAGTACAGCACTCAAGTGTATTCGAGGTCGTAAGGCTCGGAGATGCTGAAGCTCAGGGCGAGGTCATCCAGAAACTTATGTCTGCACCGGTGTTTTCTCCGGCGGACGAAGTGTTAGCGGTCATTCAAGTGTCACGAAAGGCCAAATCCACGGCAAAAGCTGGGCCCGATTTTGCTCCGGAGGATTTGGGGAAACTGAAATCGGTGGCGGTTACGGTCGGAACCCTTTTGGCTCGGAGCAAAGCTTAGAGGGCTCGCAGTTTCTAGCCCTCAACCCTTTTGAACCTCTGTAGGTTGTCAGACTTGCTGGCCGATTTCAGTCGGCAGCCGAATCCATGTTCGACTCGCAAACCGGGGAGCTCTCGAGTGCTGAGCGGACTCGCGACGCCAGTTCGGGAAACGTGAATGGCTTGTACAGGATGTCCTCAGGCGCCGACGCAACGTCGTAATCGGCGTAGCCCGATATGAAAATTGCCTTGATGTCAGGTCGTTGGCTTCGAATCGCCTTGGCGGAGGAATCTCCGCGGCGCCGTGGCATCAACAGATCGCTGATCAAGAGGTCGATCGGACCGGCATATTCCAGTGATCGTGCGATGGCTTCGAGTCCATCGGAAGCCTCGAGGACACGGTAACCCAGCGACTCCAGATACGTGCGCGTCATGGCCCGTATTCCTGGTTCATCTTCCGCGAGCAATATGGTTTCATTGCCGCCGCGAATAGGCGACTCAGCCAAAGACGGGGTGGTGCGGGCAGCACCTTCGGCTCGGGGCAGAAGAGTCCGAAAGGTCGACCCGTGACCAAGAGTGCTCTTCACTTCGACCCGCCCTCCCGATTTTTGAGCGATACCCAACACGGTCGAAAGTCCAAGCCCGGTTCCTTTCCCCATTTCCTTCGTAGTGAAGAAAGGCTCAAAGATGCGCGACTGCACCTCCGGACTCATACCGTGACCGGTGTCCGTCACCTGAAGAACAGCCCAGGCTTCATTCATGGATGGCTTTCCATGTTGCCCACTGGTGGCGATCAGAAGTCGCCCTCCTTCCGGCATTGCATCCTGTGCATTGACGACCAAGTTCATAATCATCGTTTCAATCTGTGAAACATCGACATACACCAGCAGAGGGTCGGGCTCTAAAGACACCTCAAGCTGAATGTGGTCGGGCAGCAGTCGCCTCAGCATTGGCTCCAGATTCAAGACGATTAGGTTCAGATCTGCCACAACAGCAGCTTCTGGCTGCTTGCGGCTGAAGGTGAGAAGTTGCTTGGTTACCGAGGCGGCCTGCCTTGTGGTAGCCAGCATTCGCTCGCAGATCTCGCGCTCCCTGTCGCTCGCGGCGCTTTCCTTTAGGTCGGTTGTGTAACCTGAGATGAGCATCAACAGATTGTTGAAGTCATGAGCCACTCCTCCGGCCAGTTTTCCAAGCGCTTCCATCTTTTGATACTGGTGCAGTTCTGCCTCCATATTTCTCGCCCGTGAGACATCACGAAAACTCCATACGCGTCCGGTGATCTCGTCGTTGATGTATTGGGGTTGCGAGTAGCGCTCAAAAATACGCCCGTCTTTGAAGAGCAGGACATCAAAGCTGGTTGCCGCCGGGTCCGCGTAGAGAGTTCGTACCTTGTCGAGGAAGTCATGAGGACTCTCCAATTGTTCGGAAACATGCGAAAGCAGCACCTGGTCATCTTTCTCGATAGACTCCCCGCAGTTCAGACGCCACATTTCAACAAATTTCTTGTTGCACTTGGTGACCTTTCCGTCGAGAGAAACCACAAGAATTCCGTCAGCGGTGGAATCGAGCGTGGCATGAAGGAGCGACACGGTGTGCTGCAGCTGAGTTTCGGCTTGTCGTCGGGCCTGATTCTCGATCCGCAATTCGGCGTTCATCTTGATCAGCTCGGTCGTACGCCTGGTCACCTCAGCCTCGGTATCCGCGTTGGCGCGCTGGATCGCGGCTTCAATGTCTCTTCGGTAGCGAAGATCACGGCCGGTGAAAATCACAGCCTCGAGATCCGGATTGTCGAGGCAGTTATTCGCGATGATTTCAAAAGGAACCCATTCGCCGGCACTGTCCCGGATTCTCAACACGGAAGGAACACGTTCTCCCTTTTGTTGAAGGGTATTCATGT
>Ga0207641_10002490_pt1 | contig 17004 bp, 11 predicted proteins | sample KBSSwiS62_FD_184306 | JGI IMG/M metagenome (GOLD analysis project Ga0207641, IMG submission 184306) | Switchgrass rhizosphere microbial communities from Kellogg Biological Station, Michigan, USA - KBS Switchgrass S6-2 (SPAdes) (version 2) | ecosystem: Host-associated > Plants > Roots >... | reverse complement strand
CCGGGTCATCCGCACGGGCACTTTGCCCAATTGTTCCCACTGCGTCTTTTCGTCAGCAAACGCGCGCGGATCCGTGCACGGCACACAGAAGGTCTTTCCATCCGGCGAAATATGGGTGTAGGCGCCATACCATCCTGCGGGGAGTTCGCATAAGGGCTGCTCCCCGGTTTCGGGACGGTCCAGGTCGGCCCAATAGACCTTGTCATCGCGAATATAGAAGAGCCGGTTATGCACCGGATCGAGGCAGGGCGAGACCTTGCTGAATCCCTGGAGACCTCCCTGGGGATAAACGTAACTGCGCAAGAGGCCGGACGTATTGTTGCTCAACTGGCGGATCGTCCCGTCCCGGCGATCGATAACGTAAAGATTCGGATGGCCGTCCCGATCAGAGATAATGGTGAGCCAGTGATCATCCTCCGTCACGCTAAGGCTGGTGAAATAGAGATGCTGATTGGTGCAGGCCGCGTGCGTCCATTGGATAACCGCCTCACCTGTATCGGAATCAATATAGGTCGAGCGCTCGGCTGGAAAAAGCTTAGGCTGCATACTCCCTAATTCTGAAAAAAAAGGAGCAGGGCGTGAATAGCAATTCCGCCCAATTGCTTGATATTATCGCACATTTACCGCCAAACCGGCGGCCGTGTCGGCAGTCGACGCGAGATGCTCGTCGTGCAATCTCGCCCGGTAAAGCTTGGGGGATATCCCAAATTCAACCTTGAAAGCACGCGAGAAAGCACTCGCACTACCAAAACCGGAATTCTCAGCAATGCGTTCGAGGGAAAGGGATTGATCGAGCATAAGTTCCTTGGCCCGGTCAAATTGCGTCCGTGTAAACGACTCCTGGGGAGAAGTGCCTTGCGTCTTGTGGAACAACCGGCGCAAATGAGCGGAGGAAAGATGGCTGGCCCGCGCGACTTCCTCGATACTAGGCCCATGCGTCAGGTTGGCCTTATACCATGCCAGCGCCTCGATGACCTTGTTCTTGCCAAAATCGGTTCGATCAGCCAGTTCCGCACGGGGAATGAGTGCGAGGAAAAAAAGCGTCAACTCCAGGGAAACGATATGGTAAATAGTGGGGGAGGAAAAATCGTGGGTCCTTTGGGCCTGGCGACAGCGATTGAACAATGCCCGCAACTTGGGAATATCTTTCGCGGAGAAGCGGGCGCACCGGTACCCTGCCCGGTCGACCACATGGCGAAGACTGTAATCCGCCTCATCAAAATGAAAGATCAGGACGGAACAGGTATCGTTGGTCCGTGCCGTCCACCCATGGACACAATCCGGACCGGAAACACAAACAACCGGACCGGTCATGGGCTCCTCCCGGGTCGTGTTATTCTCCCGGTTTAGGCGGATGCAGTTTCCCTTCAAAATGAACTGAAAGGCCCACTCTTTGCGGGAGTGCGGAAACACATAATGTTTGCTGGGATGCTTGGCGGCATAGGTACGATCGCCATCATTGCAGTAGACCAAGAACACGAGTTACAGGTAACTGCGATGGGCGAAATTGTCAACATCTTGATCGTTTTTCCCATTTAACTAAGAATGAAACCGTGTGTATATTGTAAAAGTTGCTTTGACGGCATGATTAGAAATGTCACTTTTATGAGTCTTCCCGTTTCTTCCAAATCCAGGTGTTCGCGCCAGGGTTTCACGCTGGTCGAGCTCCTGACCGTTATTGCCATTATTGCGCTCCTTTCGAGTATTGTCGTCTTTGCGATTCCATCACTGAAAAGTGGCCGGGATCTGACGCAATCCGCGTATGTCGTCGCAGGCGCGCTGGAACAGGCCCGCACCTATGCCATGGCCAACAATACCTATGCGTGGGTCGGTTTTTTCGAGGAAGACGGATCCAAGTCCTCGACCACCCCGGCAACCAGCGGCACCGGGCGGGTGATCATCTCAATGGTGGCTTCACAAGACGGAACGACTTACAGCGACAATGTCATCAGCGCCGCCTCTCCGTCTGCCTTTGGCGCAGATAATACCACCACCAGCTCCAACAAGGTTTCCCTGACGCAGATTGCTCCTCTGGTCAAACTGGCGAATCTGCACATGGTTGCGGCCAATAGCGAAACGAGCAGTGGAAACACTCCGGCGCGTCCGGCGGTGGCCCTCGCGTATCAAGTGGGGGACCCGACAGGCCAAGCACCCAATAATGCGACCGGTTCGTTTGCGCTTCATGTCGGTGCCACGGCCTCAAATCCGACCTCTTTTACCTACCCGCTGCAAGTCGCAGGCGCGACGCAGGCAGCGCAATACACTTTCAGCAAAATCATCGAATTCAATCCGCAGGGTGAGGCCAGTAAAATCGTGGAGAACGTTTTCACGGGACCTGGCCCTCAAAATGCGATTGAAATCGCCCTGCAAGCCACGCACGGAAGTGCAGTGAGCACGTATTCCGCGAGCACCAACCAGAACGTCGCCGCCATTCAGGTGGAAGGCTTGAGCGGCCAAGTCCGGGTTTATCGACCATGAAATGCCGCTCCTCCAGCAGACAAGGCTTTTCCTTGGTCGAGGTGGTCCTCGCCCTCGGCATTACCGTCTTTGCCTTGATCACGATCATGGCCTTATTTCCCGTGGGCCTGGGTGCCAACCGAGTTTCCATTCAACAGACGGAAGCGATCAATCTGGCTACGGCCATCGTGGCTGATCTTCGCCAAACTCCGACCGCCACCGCCATCGCAGCCTCCGGTTCGCCAGCAGCGCTGACGACCTTGTCTCCCCTCTACGGCATTGATGTGACCAAGTCCTCGATCACGTTTTATCTCGATCCCAGCGGCGCCTCCTCCACGACCTTGGCCTCGGCTTCCCGCTACAAGGTGAATATTTCGCTGACCCAGCCAACGGCGGGGAACCGAAATGCAACCTACGGCACTATTGTGGTCAGTTGGCCCGCGGCCGCAAGTGCCGCAGCCAATTCGGTGTCATCCTTTATCGCCGTGGACAGAAACTGATTCCTGAACATGAGATCTCAACTCCCGTCGCGCAGGAAGGACGCTTTGAACCGAAGCGGCTTTACCTTGATTGAGTTGCTCACCGCAATCAGCGTGTTGACGTTGATGCTGCTGATGGTCAGCCAGCTGGTGAACAGCGCGGCGACGGTGATGAGCACGAGCGGGCGACACCTCGATGCCGACACCCAGGCGCGACTACTCTTCAATCGGATGGCGCTCGATATCTCCGGGATGATGAAGCGGACGGATATCGACTACTCCTGCTTCAAGAATGCGGTCTCAAATCCTCAGGTTGGAAACGATCAAATGGCCTTTTATTCCGAAACCCATGGCTATTTTTCCGGGGCTTCGCAACCCGCCGGAACGGGCAAGGCGGACTTGTCGCTAGTGGCCTACATGGTGGCCAACGACACCACAAGTAGTACCCCTGTCTTGCAACGCCTGGGCAAGGGTCTCGGTTGGGAGCCTGCCGACACTTCAGCCACGCCAGCCTGGAACAACGTGGCCTATCTTCCGATCACCCTTAGTTCGCGCTGGCCGAATCTTTTCAGCACGACCACTCCCGATGCTGATTACCGCACCGTCGGCGACCTGGTGTTCCGGATGGAATATACCTATCTGCTCAAGCCGACCACAACGCAGGCGGCGACCCTGTCGATCACGCCTTATTATGGGACAACGGGGCACACCACCATCAATGGATTCAAGGACGTGGCCGCCATCGTAACCACCATTGCCATGCTGGACAATTCCAGCCGCAAATTGGTCAACGATTACACGAACCTGACTTCGTCCCTCCCCGATGCCAAGAGCCCCCTCACGGACACAACCTACAATGGCCATGTCGCCTCTGCTTGGAATGCCGTCGTCAATTCCCCGACCTTTTCCACCACCGTCAATCTTCCTAAAACAGCCGTCTCATCCGTGCGGGTATACGAGCGCTACTTCTATTTGGATAGCCCTCAATAAGACTACCCATGGAGACCGTACTCACCAAGCGGAACAGTCGTTCTCATAAAGTCCGTGGTGCGGCATTGGTGATTATCCTGGCTTTCCTGGTGCTCCTCACCGGTATTGTCGCCATTTTTCTCTCACGCTCCCTGATCGAGACCAAGGCCTCCAGCAGCAGTGCAAACCAGACCCGGGCCAATTTGCTGGCCCGCAGCGCGGTTGACATGATCACAGGCGATCTCAGGCAGGAAATTGTCACCGGTTCCACGGCCACGAACGTGGGCCCCTCGACCAACCAAACGACCTACTATTTTCCGATGACGCCCACGAACGTGGTTCCTCAGCGCGTGGGCAATGCGACGAATTCCTCGGGAGTCGATCTTGCGCCCAATCTGATTCGCCGCAGCATCCGGTCAGACACACTCACAGTTCCCAGTCGGGCATCGGCGGTGAATTCCAGCACCGATGCCTCCTCCAGCGGACGTTCGGTCAGTCTCACCCGCTGGAATTCCCATTATCTGATTCCCCGTCTCAATGCCGGCAGCGCCACCACCGATTGCACGCCCATCGCCAACTTCACCGCCCCGGATTGGGTCATGGTGACCACCAGTGGACCGAAGGTGTTGACCACACCCGACCAGACCACAATTGGTCGTTATGCCTATGCCATTTACGACGAAGGTGGGTTGCTCGACGCCAATGTAGCCGGGTATCCGTCCAGCATTGTACTTTCTCCTCCATCAACCCAGACCATTGACGGAGTAGCCGCCACTGTCAACGGTAAGGGTTCGCTGGCCCTGGCCGATTTAACGGCCATCGGAATGACTTCGGCAGATGTGGACAATTTGGTCGGCTGGCGTAATTACGCGACCGTTCAACCCACAGGTTCTCTCGGCAGTTTCACTTTCCCGTCGCCCTCAGGCACAAACTATTACAGTTATGTTTCCAGCTCCACGAACGCGTTCCTGACCGTCAATCCCGTCTCGTACAATAGCCGCACCGACCAGGCCTTCGCGACCCGGCAGGCCCTGTTGAAATTCCAAAGAGCCACTGGTTTCTCGCAGGATGCCCTCCAGTATCTCGGCACCTTTTCCCGCGATGTGGAACAGCCTTCCTTCATTCCGGATCCGAATTTGTCCAACCCTGCCCTCACGGCAGTGGCGAGTGCGAAGAGACCGAAAAACAAATGGCTGCTCGACACCGACAACTCCAATGACACGTGTGGCACCTCCGCTTCAAATGTTACCTCCGGGGCGAACCAAGACCTGATCAACCCTGCCCTGCTCGCCGCGCGCGATCCGAGCGGCCAACTGGTCATGCGGCGGCGCTTTCCCTTAAGCCGGCTTGCCTTGCTGGAGACGGCGGCGGCTACGGTGCGGGCTGGCGGCAGTCTTGGCGCCGTCAGCGATCCGACAAGCCAAGCGAGCAAGATTTATGACTACTTTGGGCTAACATGGATCGCGACCCCCACTGGCAGCACCGCAACGTTCCATGGCGGTTTGACCTCTCCCGGTTGGGTCTATAGTCATGGCGACGCCACCAGAATTTATAAGCTTTCGGAAATACCTCCCGCAACGACTGCCGCCAGTGCCAATCCGGACGGCACTACGCGTGAGCCCGATTTCTTTGAGACGCTGAAAGCGGTCATCAACTGCGACTCGCTCGGCAAGCAGGAGGGTGCCCTGCAAACGGGAACGGCGGCCCATGCGAGCGGAGGCTCCCTCATTGACGGACAGATCCATAACCAGTTGATCCAAATTGGGGCCAACCTGATCGATCAATATGACGCCGACAGTTATCCCACTGCTATCTTCTTCGGCAGCCCCACCACCCGGACTTTTTATGGAGTGGAAAACCTGCCTTATCTATATGGATGGCAGCAGATGTGGTACCGGATGAAAGCGCTGGTACCGGGAACGGACTACGACACAACCACGACCTATACGGGAACGCTCAACTCTTCAGGAACGATGGTATACACGGTCAGAAGCACTCCTCCAAACTCAACCAATACAAGCGCCGGAGGGGGCACGGGAACGGTCTACGAAACCTCAGTGATGATCCAGCCGATTCTCTGGAATCCGCATGCGCCTGATTCAAACACCAGCCCCACCGGCGTACCGACCAACTTTCGCGTGACGGCATGCGACCCAACCGACGTTGCGGTCATCTCTCCGTTCCACCCCGTCACTGCCAATAAATGGTGCACGACTGCCTCCCAGCTCTATTATTTTCCGGCGACCGCGTCCTATGCCTCGGCGAACAACATGACAAAAGCACAAACAAAAAATGAACTTACCCTCTCCGGATCTGCTACCTACACGGCTTATCAATATTTTCTCTGGTCGTTCCCACAGCCCATTATTGATCCGACTTCCAGCTACATTACCTTCAGCACTGGAACGTCGCCGGCCGATTTTCGCGAGCCTTACCGGTTGCGCTCACCCAACTATCCTGCCGGAAGTAACGCCGCAAGTACATCATCGGACGCGAACAATCCGGCAACCATTACTCCAAATGATTCCAATTTGGTGACTGCAGAAGGCGGAACCAACAGCACTACCCAATTCATTGGTTTTAATTGTGGAAAAGTCTGGACCGGACCGGCCATCGATACCACTAACGATCAAAAATGGCTCAGCGTGGGCAGCATTAACCACGACATGAAATTGATCCTGCAGTACCAACTGAACGGCAGTTGGTATACGTATGACGTGATTCAGGATGTCTATAACAACTCCGGAAACGTCAGTACGGTGGACAACACCGATGTATATCCTTACATCCGGGACTTTCGAACGTGCATTCGCTCAGACCCACGCACGGATCGTTGGGGCCAATTTCATCTGGCTGTATGGCCTTCCACCAGCCCGTCAACCGATCTGCCCGTTGGCTTGACTCCGCTGCAGGATATATCCACCGTGGCCTTGAACAGTACCGGAGGCAATGGAGTCGATGGCGGATATGGCAACAATGCCGCACCGCACTTTTATCTGCCCCAAGGCACAACCCTTAATCCCAATCTCAACTCCACCTATTCCGCGACGGGAGCCGCCCTTGGACTAGCAACGTCCTCCGGGTGGGCAAAGAGCTTGGAAGCCCCGACCGATGTGATGGTGAATGTCTCATCGCGGACAGGAACGTTGACGACATCTACGAATCCAAATTTCAACCCAAACATAGGCCTCGCCAATACAGGGACGTCCCCCACGCCGGCCACGCAGCGCCCTCCGGGCAAGAAACTTTGCTATGCCGATTCGGATGCAGTCATCCGGCGGGCCTCCAGTTGGAATTTTTCCGCAGGCGGGGATGGTCTTCCGACTTATACCGTGACCGGCTATCTCGGGACGGGAAGCTATAACAGCCGCCCTGTAATCCTGAATCGCCCCTTCAAGTCGGTCGCCGAAATGGGCTATGCCTTCAGTGATACGCCGTGGAAAGAGATCAATTTCTTCACGCCAGAAAGCGGTGATGCAGCCTTACTCGATGCCTTCTGTCTCAATGAGCTTCCGCTGACAAGCGCGCCCACCTCCCTCACCGATGTGGCGGTGGCCGGCCGAGTCAACCTCAACACGCGGCAACCCAAAGTGCTGCAGGCCCTCTTGCAGGGAGTCTCCAAGGCGGAAGGAGGAGTCATCACCACGACGGAAGCATCGAATGCGGCCCAAGCGCTCGTGAATTGGACGACCAATTCCGCCGTCACGGTTAATGCCGCCTACCCTTCGCCCGGGGTTGTTTTGCAAGGCCCTTTGCGCAATCGGAGCGAACTGGTCGGGAAATTCGTTTACCAAGTCGCCTATTCTCCGACGGCAGCTTATGTAGCGCCCGTGAATCTCCTCGACGGAAGCCAGTGCTACCAGGGTTTTTCCTCCAAGTTCGCACAATCCTCATCGGCTATCTTTTCCAGCAGCACGGATGCAGCCATCAAACGCCGTTGTGAAAGCGTCATGCGCGCGCTGGTCGACTCAGGCAATACCCGCACCTGGAACCTCCTTATCGATGTCGTCGCGCAAACCGGACGTTATCCCGCCACGGCCACCAGCGCAGCGGATCTCTCCAAATTCATCGTCACTGGCGAAACCCGCTATTGGGTCCACGTTGCCATCGATCGCTATACCGGTACCATTATCGCCGAGTCGCTTGAACCCGTGGCCGAATGACCATGAATTCTCTGAAACTTTTTCTCTTTTTTGCCATTCTGTGGTCAAGCCCTCTTCTGCCGGAAGCTTGGGCCCAGTCCGCCAACCCTCCCCGTCCCAAAGAACCGATCGTCAGTCACGCTCCCAATTTTGCTTCATGGACAATCACGTACACTTACAGAGAAGTCACTCCCAAGTCACCGGCCAAACCGGTCGCCCCATCAGATCGGATACAAAGCGTCACCCTCACCAAAACGGACAAGACCTACTGGATGCAAACGACCTGGACATCAGGCAAGAAGGAGGAAAAGTGGATATTCAATGGGATCCAGTTCGAGACACTGGCCAATGGCAAAGTCGTGACCATCATTGCCGCGCCTACTCCGGAGGAAGCTTCACCAGAGTACTTGAATTTTAGCGGGGGTGACTTCCCGGAACTCGAATGGGTTTCGGCCAAAAACTACAAAACCGTCGAGGACTACGAAGGTAAAAAGGCGTTTCGCTTTGAAGAAGGCGACAAGAAGGCCCTCCTGTCCATCGAAACTCAGTTACCAATCAATTCAGACGACGGTGATCTTTCCCTCGTTTATACCTTCAATTCTCCTCCCATCGCTCCGCTGGTTCCGCCCAAACGATTTCTCGATGTGCTCGCTACCTATAGGCGGGGCTTGGAAGCGCAAAAATATCATCCCAGCCCACCCTAGCCCTCATTGCACCAGGAAGGCGTTCAATTCCATCGGGCCGGAAGAGAGGTCGAACTGAAGGTCGCTGCCCGACACGGTGGATGGAACGGTTTCGTTGGTGACGAGATTCTTGACCACGGCGCCCGCTTTGCCGGCAGGGACTTTGATCGTGAGTTTTTTTCCTGCATAACCCTTATAAGCGACACCGATGTAGATTCCGTTGGGTGAAGCGTAGGTGCGGACCTTCAGGTCCTTGTCTGCCTGGTCCACCACGGTTCCCTTGGCCGCGGGCAGTGCGAGGAAGGCCTGGGCAAAACGTCGGTGCGCATCCGCGAACCCTCGTCCATAAGTATAAACCGTGTAGGTCAATGTCCGGGCATCGGCATGGAACCAGGCGAGTACTTCGGTTGCCATGCTAAAGGCGGCCCCAGCCGGCGTGACCATGTTGCATTCGAATTTGGGGTTGATGCTTCGCATGGCCGCCTCGTCGTAGGAGACCGCATTGCTCACCGCCACTCCGTCGGTGGTCTCGAAATAGTTGAGATAAGTCGGATTATCGGCCAGATAGAGCCAACTGGTAGGCGCGAAAAGCTCCATCCCCTTGAGATCCTTATAAAGGTCGGTACGTAGGGCGTAGTCCCGGCCCCATCCTGGATAATCGCTGACCTGCCCGGAACGGAGCATGCGCACATAGTCTTCGCCGGTAAATTGGCGTCTCTCGCGGTAATCCCTTTCGTAGACCTTGGAGACGAGGCCAAAACGGGCCGTGGCCGTTTTGACGAAATAGGATGCTGCCGTGAAATCGGCAAAGCCCATGGACCATTTGTCCGCGTCCCAATTGTAATAGTAAAGAGTCAGGTCGGGCCGGTAACTCTTCAGCAACGCCACGAGCTTGGCGTGGAAGTCCTCCCGTTTCTTCTGCCACCAGTCGGCATAATGCTCGCCATTCTCACCCATGGAGGCCCACGCCGCCAGCTCCTTGGAGGAAAGTCCCTCCGGCAGTTTTGTGCCCGTTTCCTTGGCGTACATCTCGACATCGCCACGTCCATAACTGATCTGCATGCGATCACAGCGGATGCGCCAGAGCATGCCGGTCAGCTGCGGGTTGTCCTTCACGTAGGGCTTGAAATAATTGTCCACCGTCTTGGCGAGATCGTCCCACGTCGCGGGATGCAGGAGGTTGGCGGACCATGCCGCAAACCGGTTGGGCTTCGCAAACGTGTCCTCCCCGTTGATCGCCCGTGCCTCGACCGGCAGATCGAGTGAACCGCCATATTCAATGCGTGGAATGTAGTCCACGCCGTACTTCTTCGTTGCGTCGAGGTACTGAAGATGCACGGACTTGTAGGACTTGGGCGGTGCCGCGATCGCCGCGACAGCAGCCGCTGGCTTGGCCGGCTCACCTTGGGCCGGGGCCTCGGCAGGCGTATCCGGAGTCGCATCCGTGGTCTCTGCCGGCACCCCATCGTCTGCTTTCGCATCGTCCTCGGCCTTGGCATAGGGAAACTTGATCCAGTAACGGTGGGCATCCACGATAGTCGTCATGTAGCCGTCCATGGGTGGACCATAGTTCATGAAGTCCCACTTCAACATGATCGGGGCGATCGCCGAGTACCCCATCAGCTTCGCGTAGCGAACGATGTCTTCGGGAGGCTGGTCAGCCTGGCGCTCCCAGTCGACCATCAGGACGCGATGAGGCATGTCCTTGGGTAGATTGATAACCGGGGCATTTTTCACCGGATCGATCTCGTAAAGCTTTAAGCTCGCAATGGCCGGTCCGCCTTCGTAGCGCTCGAAATAGCGTCCCGTTTTTTTCCGGTTCATGAAATAGACCCACACGCCATGTTCGGCGGAGGCACCTCCTGTGCCTGAGGTCCCGGTGGTTTCGTCATCCAGAGAAAAAATAGCGTCATAGTTCTGCCAGGCATGACTCAGCGGCCAGTTGTCGTAAGGATCATCCGCTGAGACGCCGTTCTTCCAGCCGATGTCCATGTAGTTGTGACCATTTTGGATTTCCATCGGAGAGTAGCGCGTCTTGTCCTCGGGATACTCGACGCGCAGCAGGTAATTCTTGTGCGGCTCCAATTTTCCGCGCCCGATCCGGTAGGCGAACCAGCCTGCCTCATCCATTTCCCGGGCCTTCTTGCCCAGGATTTCACGGACTTGCACTTTCAGGTCCGCACCTGGCGTGCTGCTGTCCTGCACATGACTCGCCGCGCTCTGCATGTAGGGATGTTCCTCCTTCGCGACCGGTACGGTACAATCGATCGTATCGATGAGTTTCAGTTTTCCGTAAGTGGTGTCCTCGAATTTTTCTGCCAACGCAGGGAGATCTTTGACATCGCGCTTGGCAAACGAAAAGTGGTCAAACTCACGTGTATCCAGACAGATTGGTATTCCTGCCGCATCGTTCACCGCCAGATAGGCCCTGAATCGCCCGCGCAGGTAAATCACCTGCGACGTCTCGTTGTCGACGGACACGATAGCCTGCGCCAGCCCGTCCTTGCCCGCTGTCACCGGCACGGTTCCGCGCAGAATCGTCTGCCCGGTGAAGTCGGCCAGAGTATAGGAAAGCATTGGCGCTTTATCCTTAAGGACATCCGCCGGAAAACGGAAGATGATATCGAAAGGCATGCCTTGTTGGGCCGGACCCAAATCAAAATGATCTGAAGTCTGCCCTTCCCCCTGTTCGCCAGGTAGACGCAACCTGGGCACCAGGGGATCCAGTTCAGCCAGGTAACATTTGGGATTGGTTGCTGCAACCAATCCTCCTTTAACTGTCCCCCACGCGCGAATGGCGATGGTGTTGGGCTCTCCATAATGAATAAGGGAGGGCGGTGCCGTGTAAGTCCGGAGCCGAAGATTCGCGTAAGGATAATTTCCGGTCAGTCCACCGATTTTGGTGCCGTTGAAATAAACCTCATCTTCATAGGGAATTTCCGTCAGCGAGATTGCGAGCGGGACTCCTGCTGCTTCCTTGGGCACGAGAATTTTCTGGCGGTACCAGGCCCAGCCGTCGTACGCGATGCCCTGCTCCTGCCATGCTGCACCGGACTTGATGGTCTTCCATCCCGAATCATCGAACTCCGGTGTGGACCATTTTTGCGCGAGGCCGATATCCGATGGATCGGGCGCAAATTTCCACGCGGGTTTTAAACTCGTCAAAGTGATCAGAGTATTTTGTGCCTTGAGAGCTTCTGCCGAAAGCGCCACCGCGCCCAGCGTCAGATCGGAGACAAGGACATCCGCTGTGGTGCCTGTGCTGTTGATTCCAAATCCGAGGCCCATTACATGTGTGCCAGGCTTCATGGGAAATTGAGCCAGGGGAAGAACCACCCGTTGCCATGCACCACCAGAAACAGGTACGCCCAGCTTGAAGGCAGCACCATCCAGCGTCTTGCCCCCCACCACATACACGGACAGGTCAACCGGGGCACCCGTGCTTTTGCACTGAAACGAAATATAGTTGGGCAGCGATTTCAAATCGTCCGGCGAGAGCATATGACCGACGAAGGTCTGTCCGGGCTCGAACCCTTTGCTGATCAAACGCAAGGCGTCCTTGCCATCGACGGCCTCTAAGGCAAAAAGCTTTTCTCCGGGCCGGAGAGGAACTCCAGCCGCTTTCCAAGCCGCCGCGTTCTTTGTACCCAGACAATTCAGCGTTTTCTGAAAGACTTGAATGGCAGGCAGCTTGCGAATCCCGGCGGGCGGAGCAGAAAAGGGTTCCAATCCGTTCGTTGGTGCATCCTTCTGCGGAACCGGGACCTGCGCACAAACGCTCATCGCAAGGCAGAGGTACAGGAAAAGCCCTCCTGCCAATTTGTCGTACATCATAGAATTTTTCTGATCGCCGTCCGCATTGGACTCCAATGCAAACGATACCGCCCTCTCTATTTTCTTCCATAGCAGAAGCGCACGATCATTTGACATTTTCACACATACATCCTCAAACCAATGTCTTTCAGTTCTCTTGAACTAATGGGAAACCCATGGATTTTTCACCACCCTCACCCGGTTGCCACGAGGCTGAATCGTGGCTTCATTGAAATAGATGAGTTTTTCATCAGGGGAGAACACAGGGTGGGGATGGTAGGGATGCTTGGCGTCGACTTTGCTACGCGCGAGCCACCGCTGTTCGCCGCTCGCCATATCGAGCAACAAGATATCGCTGATATGCTGCGCATTTTCCCATCCCCGGCCGGCGAGGTCGTGTGGGCCGCTCGTATCAACCACGGCGTAGCGTCCGCTGTGGCTTACGTTCACGTGAAGATACCGGTTTCCCTGACTGACCAGCCGGGGCCGTTTTCCTTCCGCCGATAATTCATAAACGCCACGAGGCTCGCCCGGACTCCCACCATAGGCCACGACCAAGGCCGTCGGGGCATGGAAGCACCATCTTTCATGTCCCACCCAAAGTTCGCGGGCGGGATTGCCCCAGTTCTGGTCAAAAAGGCAGCGTCCTTCCGGGGCTTGGACGGCGTGCCAGCCCCAGACCCGGTCTCTCGTCTTTTCGCAGGGCCCTTCATGGCAGAATCCGATCCAATTCTCGTCGTAGGGAGAAAAATAAATGTGATTCATCCACCATGAATGTTTGAACTGGATGTAGCTTTCCCCGGTTTCAACCTCAATCTTCAGCACCGCATAATATTCCGGATAGCGCACTCCAATGAGCACATAGCGTCCGTCAGCCGAGATGCTGGGGTGCGGATAAAACATCTGGGCCGGAAGCTCGACCCGATGGATGCATCTGCCCTGCCCGGTCCCATCGGGATCATAGATCCACACTTCACACCCGCTTGCTACTACCAAGCGATCCGTCTTTGCTGCTACATCAAACCAGAGTTGCCCTGCTTCCCTGGAAACATCGAATGCACAAATCCGGACATCGTCTTTGGCCTCGAGCGCAGTCTTCCATATGCTTGCGGTCATACCGTCCAGACGTCCCAAGAGCAGGCTCCCATCCCGGCAGAAACCATTACTGTGAGGGTAATTCAGATAAAAATCCTCTCTGATCAAACTGGCTTCCGGTGGAAGACTGGTGGTAGAGCTCATAAATAAGTTAGTTTACCAGTCGGTGACTTTTTCAGTGACACCTGGAAAATCATCCGTGCGGAAGGGTGAAGCAGGAAGACCGGCACCGTTGTAGAGATTGCAGGTTGGGTTGTCCGACCAGGCATATCTCACCGCCACAGGATTGAGGACGTCCTTCGCCCAGACTACGACAGTACTGTCTTTAATTTTTGCATCAGCCCAGACCCATTTTCTATCCACCCCGCAAATAGTAAAACCTTCCAGTTCGCTGTGCGGGCTGTTGCGAACGACCAGGGCTGTTTTATTTTCCAAGGTCCGAACGTCGTAGGTGGGCGAGAGCGGTTTCGCCACCAGTCCCTGATCCGCATGGGTAAAAGTAAGACAAATTTTATCCCCCTCCGTCTTCATGAAGGCATAAACTGGACCCGAGTAAGTGACAGCTTTACCATAGTCCTTCGCCAAGGCAATGAGGGCCAACCGCTCCCCGGCATCCTTTTTATTGCGGGGATGAATGTCGTTCGCTTCGCCAATATCGATCAGGACAGCTTGCCCGGTATGGGGAAGGCGCAGCGTCATGCTCTGGGCTTCGCGCAATTCGGCCAAATCATTGTCGCCCGGCACCGTTGCCTTCTCATAAAAATTGGCCAGTTGACAAAAATAGAACGGAAGTTCGGTTCGGGCCCAATGTTGCCTCCAATCCTCAACGAGCAAAGGAAAGGCTGTCCGGTATTGGTAAGCGCGCGTTACATTCCCCTCCCCTTGATACCAAATCGCGCCTTTAATCGCATATGGAAGAAGCGGATTGATCATGCCGTTGAAATTATAGCTGCCGAACTTTTGCGGAGGCCACGGTATCACTGGTGACTTCGGTGCCGAGGCCACGACCGCCTGAGTAAGATCGGGCAAGGCAAACTCGACTTTAGCAAACCAGTTGCCGCTCAGCGCTGCAGGCGGGTGCTGCGCATTGAAAATAAAAGCCGGCGGTGTGACCGGCGCGAAAATGCGCAATGCCAGAACATTGGCGCCTTCCTTGATCCTGTCCGTCGGCACATTGTAATGGTGCTGATGATTATGACCGGGATACGTCTCCACCGTCGTCTCGCCAATCTTCTCGCCATTCCAATAGATGGTCTCAAAACCGGTCACGTCCCCGAAGTCGAGTCCAAGGCCGTGGTGAGTCTGTCCCATCTGCTGAATTTGCTCCGCGGTAACGGCGTATTCACGGCGCAACCAAATGGCCCCGGTCAAAGGCAACCCTGGGGCAGAGACGGGGCCGGTCACTTGGACCGGAATCCACGATTGTGTGGAAATGCCTAGATCTGCAAAGGCATGGATATCCCCAACCAGACGGTCCTCGCGACCATGCTGCTTGAGCCACGTCTCCATCGCGGGCGCGAACTCCTTTTTATCGTCGGCGTAGATCCGGTCTTCCTCGATATGACGTTCCGTCGTGGCCTTGAGCGCAGGCACCTTGTTGAGCGAAGGGCGGCTTGTCCACGCCTCCACCGGGGTCGCTCCCCAAGAAGAATGAATTATCCCGACAGGAACCCGCAGGTCGTGTTGGATTTTTTTGGCAAAATAGTAGCCGACACCGGAAAAGCCTCCGGAAGTGTCTGGTCCGGCAATCACCCACTGTCCTTCGCATTCCTCCAGTGGCACGGGACTAGCCTTGTTTTTCACGTGGAACTCCCGCAATTCAGGGTTAGCGGACTGGGCAATTTCCTTTTCCGCATCGATCGTATTCTTGAGCGTCAATTCCATGTTGGACTGCCCTGAGGCAAGCCAGACTTCTCCAACCAAAACATCGGTAATCTTGATTAAGTTCCGGCCCGACACGATCAAGTCAACTGGACCGGATGGGGACTGCGCCAAATTCAATTCAACTTTCCACTTTCCCGCGCTGTCCGTTTTCGTTTGCTTCGCTTGTTGACCGAGGGTAACCGTGATTTCCTCTCCCGGATCCGCCTTTCCCCAAATCGGAACGTTTGCCGATTTTTGCAGCACCATGTGATTGGAGATGATCGAGGGAAGTTTCACGTCAGCAGATAGTGTTGTACCTGAAATCACCACCCCGAGAGAAAGCAGCAAGGAATGATGAAAAGATCTTTCACGGTAAAAAGCAAAGGTGCTCGCTGACATGAGGCAACCGGTTTTCGCTAGTAAAAACTTGAGATCAATTCACCAATCATAACCAATTGAATTCTCATTTTTTTAATTCCAGATAGCCCATTGCCGTCGGCGAATTGTGGGGATTCCCCTCCAGGACTGGCGCCCAATACATAAACTTAGCTTTTCTTCCGGGCGCGTCCTTGGGCAAATCCCAATCGTGCCGGACAAGATTCAGTCGCCAGGTACAGGGCGCCATGGCCTGACCGCCACCGCGGCGACGGTTTACGAACGATTTGGGCAGGAACATTTCGAGGCTCCAGATATGGGTCTGCGGATCCAGATTGCTCGCGATCTCGAAACCCTCCGGCATGGGGATTTCGTACCGCCACAGTTCGCTCTGCGCAAACTCTGGAGTGAAACGCTTTTCGGCGGTCAAACGGGGTGGTGCGGTCAGAACGTAGTTTTTGAAAAACGTCTGCCCAGCCGGATCAGCCTGGATTTCGTAGAACTGAAGGTGGTCGCCGATTTGATCGATGAATACTTCAAACGAGTCTTCCGGATAGATCGGATCGCCGGGCTTGATATGACCGTAGACCGGGGTTGTATCGGTCGTGCGGAAACCTACATAAACCCCCTCCTCTGTCCATAGGAAGCGGACTGTGCAGGGCGGTTTGGTCGTCGCATCCGCAAGTGCTTGGGGAAAATCAAGAGCTGGCGCCTTGGTCCATTCTTTTTCATCCAACTTGCCGTCAACCACCGGTGCCTGATGAACATATAGCGCCACTCCATGTGGTGGCGGGGATGAAAAATCGGGAGTCGTCGCTGGTTCAGCCATTACGATCGTCATGAGACTTCCCCACACGAGCGGACAGACAAATCTCATATGTCGTACAACTTATAGCCGGATGATTTAAAGTCGATCCATCTACCTTTAACCGTTCTTCGAACGGCGCAAGCGCTGGCAAACGACCAGGAGGACCAAACCGCCGAGCATCAGGGCCCAGGTGCCGGGTTCGGGCACCACTTCCACGTCGATGTTGAAGCCGCCGCCGTTGGCCACCAGCTTCAAGTACGAATTCGCATAATAGCCCAGCGGTTGCGCGCTGTTGATCGTGAAGTTCAGGCCCGTGATCA
>Ga0207641_10002486_pt1 | contig 17012 bp, 14 predicted proteins | sample KBSSwiS62_FD_184306 | JGI IMG/M metagenome (GOLD analysis project Ga0207641, IMG submission 184306) | Switchgrass rhizosphere microbial communities from Kellogg Biological Station, Michigan, USA - KBS Switchgrass S6-2 (SPAdes) (version 2) | ecosystem: Host-associated > Plants > Roots >... | reverse complement strand
GCGCCCGCGGCCATCACGCGACGCATCTCCCGCAGCGTGTCTTCCCAGCGCGTATATTCGAGCGAGTACTGCCCGACAGCCGCCTGGAAGTAGCCATCGGTGAACGCCAGTGCTTCCGCCGCGACGCCGCCGTGAAAGACCGCGTCTTCGAACCTTCGCGCGCCGTCCGGGACTGCGCGGCGCGGATCGATCCGTGCGAGATCGATGCCGTGCACTTCGAACCGCACCGAACGCGCTCGCGCTACTTCCAAAGCAATGAGCAGGAGCGCGCCATTGCCCGTGCCGACATCGAGCAGGCGGGTCCCGTCGGGCAGGGCCGCGAAGAAGCGTTCCCACAGCTCGCGGACGCTGCCGGTGTATCCGTCCTCGGCGCCGGTAGGGCACGACACGACTCGGCCGGAGCGCCAGAAATCCTCCCACTGCGGAAGCGTCATTCCGGCTTCTAGAGCGGGTGGGAGGGCGACAGCTTCTCGAGTTTGGCCGAATAGAGGTCGTGATCCTTCGGCGTCGTGCTGTACTCGACCGCCAACGCGAGCTCCTTGCGGGCGGGCTCCATTTGCCCGAGGCCGAGGTAGGCGAGCGCGAGCCAGAACCTGAACTCGTGGTAATAGGGCGCGCGATCGACTTCCTTCGCGAACATGTCTCTCGCGGCGTTGTAGTCGCCCTCGCGCATCGCCTTGAGACCGCGCAGGTAGAACGCGAAGGGCGGATTCGGCTCGATCCTCTCGAGCTTCCGGTTGAGCTCCTGCGCTTCCGCAACGCGGCCTACGTCGTTCAGAACCCGGATCAAATTGGCAATGACGTGCGCATTGTCCGGCTTGCGCTCGAGTGCAGCCCGGAACACGCGCTCCGCCTCGGCCGGACGGTGTTTACGGTAGTAGACGACGCCCAGGGTATTGTAGGAATTGGAAAAGTTCGGCTCTGCGCCGATCGCAGCCTTTGCCCAGGCGTACGCATCGTCGACCTGTCCGCGCACGAGCGCTTCCGCGGCCCGATTGTTCATGTACATCGCTATGATCGTGGGCTCGCTGATCTCGCTGGCCTGCACGCCGCGCGTCTCGATCGGCGGAAGGAAATCGATGATCTTCTCGTCGGAGCCGAAGCGCCCGAATCCGACGTCGATCTTGCGCGTGCCCAAGATGAGGTTCACGTGGCCGACAAAGAAGTAGATGTCTTCGTTGCGGCTCAGCGCTTCGTCCAGATAGACGGACTGATAGCGCACCGGAATCTCCATGGCCTTGGCGAACGCCGCCGTCATGATCACGAGAGACAGGCAGTTGCCCGCCCGCTTCGAGAATGTCGCGGCGGCGCCTCGGGTGGCGGCGCCGTCGTAGTTGAGCTGCAGCCGATGCTTCGTGTACAGGGCGTCGAACAGCGCCTGGCGATGTCCCTTGACGCGGATGTCGGCAGCGATTTCCGTGTCCAGGAAACGCTTCATGTCGTCGCTCAGCGCAAAGAGGTCGTCGCCGGTGACGGTTTCGGACGGTGCGCCGAACAAGCGATCGTCGAAGAGCCCCTGCGGAGCGGCGCTCCTGGGCGCCGGCGCCGTGGCGCACCCGCCAATCAACAGGCAGAAGAGCAGGCCCACTGCAAATCTCATTGGGTACCTCCTTCGTACGCGACGCCGGAGTGCGGCGGCGGAGGATCGGCGTTCACGATTGTAGCGCCGCGCCGTGTGTAGTTGCCGGCGTCGTGTCGATCAATGGGCGCCGGTTCGTGCCATGGACTTCGCGTTTCAGGGCGTGCCTTCGTTCCCACCGCGGTCGCTCGCGAGTCTCGCGAGCGATGCGCCCACCACGCGCACGATCCGCCAGTCCGGCAGGACCGTTGCGCCGAGCTCCTGGTAGAACCGGATGGCGGGCTTGTTCCAGTCGAGAACGGCCCATTCGAACCGTCCGCAGTCGCGCTCCTTTGCAATCGCTGCCAGGGCGCGCAGGAGTGCGCTGGCGCAGCCTTGACGCCGATGCTCCGGGAGGACGAACAAATCCTCGAGCCAAAGTCCGGGACGACCCAGAAACGTAGAAAAATTGTGAAAGAACAGCGCGAAGGCGGCTGCCTCTCCATTTTTCCAAGCAACGAGCACCTCGGCGGCGACCCGAGGCCCGAAGAGCGCGCGCGAGAGGTCCTCCTCCGTTGCGACGCAAAGGTGCGCCAGCTTTTCGTAGTCCGCAAGCGCCCGGATCATCGTGTGAATGGCTCGAATGTCTGCGGGCCGCGCCGGCCGGATGTCGAACGCGGTGGGCGGTGAAACGGTCATCTCGTAGCGCTCCAGGCAATAACATTGTGGCAGGCATGGGCTCTTCGGGGGCGGGCCGCGACTGATCCCTTGCGCGAAGACTAGCACCGGCGCAACGGAGCCGCGGCAGCCGGTTCGACCCATGCCCCTGACTGTGGTCAACAACCCGCAACCGGGGTCGGAATCGACCGCAATTGCGACGCGTGGCGAAATTGCAACACACGCGACCGCTTCGCCCCGATAGCGCCGGTTTTCGTTGCGAAGGAAATTTGTGCCGGGTTATCGTCGATTTACACGTCGCTGGTCAGCGACGATCCGTAAATACCCGTACAGCACGCATACGACCACCTCTGGGGGACCAAGATGACATTTAAGTCGAAAAGGGTAGCGCTCGCCGTGGCCCAAGCACTGGGAATCGGCAGCGCCGTCGCCATGATCGGTACACCGGCCAATGCGGCCGAACGGATCGAGGTCACGGGTTCGATCATCAAGCGCGTCGAGCAGGAAGGCGCTCTTCCCGTCATCACGCTGGACCGCAAATACATCGAGGACACGGGGTTCACGACGGCGACCGAGCTGATCCAGTCGCTGCCCTCGATGCAGAACTTCGTGCCGACCAGCAGCTCGGTCAACGGTAGCGGCGCCGGCGTCGCGACGGCCGCCCTCCATGCCCTGCCCTCGAAGTACACGCTCGTGCTGGTGAACGGGCAGCGGACCGCCGGCCTCGGGCTCGGCAACACGCAGGGTGGCGGCAACAGCGTCAACATCCAGAGCATCCCGCTCGCAGCGGTCGAGCGGGTGGAAATCCTGACGGACGGCGCGTCGGCGGTTTATGGCGCGGATGCCATCGCCGGCGTCGTCAATTTCATCCTGAAGAAGACAGAGACGGAGGGCATCGTATTCGGCCAGTACACGAAGCCGCAAAAGGATGGCGGTGCGGCCTGGACGGCCGGGGTGAGCAAGGGCTGGGGCGACCTCGACAAGGACAAGTGGAACCTGACGGTCACCTTCAGTCACGACTCGCAGGACGAGATCCGCGCTTCGCAGCGCTCGGTGTCGCAGAGGGGCGCCTTTTTCCCGTTCACGCAGAACGGCGTCAATTACATTTTCAACGCGGCCACGAGCAACACCGAGCCAGCCAACATTCAGTCGTTCAACGCCTATCCCACCGGCGGCAATCCGGCTTCGGCCAAGCCCTATACCTTCAATCCGTACTATGAAACGAACAAAAACTGCGGCGGGTTAGCGAGATCGGTGCTCCTCGATCCGACGGGCACCGGCGCGCTTGGAGCCACCGGTGAGTCGTGCCGGTTCAACTACGCGGCATTCGTGCAGGACCTTCCGGCCGTCGATCGCAACAGCCTGGTTGCCAACGCCACCTGGCGCATCAACGACGACATGACCGCCTACGCCACCTATGCGTGGTCGAACAACAACCTGTACGCCCAGTACGCGCCGCCGGCGCAGCCCTTCGGGATCAATCCGACGACCAGAAACCCCACGTTGTACAACCGGTACGTCGTTCCCTTCCTCGCTGCGAACAACCTGACGATCGTGCCGCCTTCCAATCCGTCGGCCCCGTGGGCGACGGTGGGGTATCGCGGCGTAAGCCTCGGCGGGCGCGCCGACAACTACGACACGTCGTGGAACCACTTTGCCGCGGGCCTCGACGGCAGGTGGTCGGGCTGGGATTACGGTCTGCGATTCAATACGGCCGAAACCAAGTTCACCGATACGTTTGCCGGTGGTTACACCGACTCTGCCGGGCTCAACGCCGCGATTGCAGCGGGACTGTACGATCCCGTCGCCGGCACCGGCGCCAATTCGGTTACGCCGTTCATCCTCAAGCAGCTGTATCAAAAGATCAACTCGAACCTGAGCGACCTGCACCTCACGGCGCAGCACGACATGTGGCAGATGGCGGGCGGCAAGTCCATCATCGCGTTCGGCGCCGACTACATCTGGGCTAAGTACAAGCAGAACTATGGCCCGTACGGTCTCGTCGGGAGCGGTTACGACCCGGTGCAGAACGACCCGGCGACGGGCTTGCCCTACACGGCCACGGCGGTGGGCGGCCCCGGCGGGCAGGTTCCGGTCAATGCGTCGCGAAACAACTGGGGCATCTACAGCGAGGCGCTGTTCCCGGTGCTTAAGAACCTGGAATTCACGGGCTCCCTCCGCTACGACTATTACGACAAGGTCAATAGCAAGTTCGTGTTCTCGACCACGCCCGATGCCAACGGCAACTATCCGCAGATTGCCAATGCCGACCTGGGCAACACCTTCAACGATCTCACCTACAAGATCAGCGCGCGGTGGACGCCGATCGAGACGGTGCTGCTGCGTGGCTCCTATGGCACGGGCTTCAAGGCGCCGACGTTCAGCGATATCGCGGGGCCTCTGGTGTTCAACGGATCGACGGCGAACAGCTACACCTGTCCTTTCCCCGGAACGTCGGGCTGTATCGCGGGAAGCGCCCAGTACGACTTGCTGGCCGGACCGAACGGCCTGTCCGGCGCGCAGGGTCTGAAGCCGGAAAAATCTAAGCAATGGGTGGTGGGCGCACGCTGGGATCCGATCAAGCAGGTGTCGATCGGCGCCGACTTCTGGAACGTGAAGATCACCGACCAGATCCTGTCGCAGGGCATCGCCGAGCAGGTGGCGTTCGCCAATCCGCAGCAGTACGCCGCGCTCTTCACCAATCCGTATGTCGATCCTGTCGGCGGCTTCAACACGATCGCGCTCGCCCAGATTCCGTTCAACGGGGGTGACGCGAAGTACCAGGGCATCGACTGGGACGCGAACTGGCGGAGCGATACGCCTATCGGCTTCTTCACGGCCGCGCTGTCGGGAACGCACATCTTCAAGGCGCAATACACCTTCGGTCCTGGGCAGCCATTCGAGAGCTCGCTCGGTCAATACGGGCCGGACCAGCAGGTGGTGTTCAAGAACACCATGCAGCTCATCATGAATCTCACGACGGGCGCCTGGAACAACAACATCACCGGTCACTACAAGTCGGGGTACGAGGATCAGTCGTACCTGGGCGGCAGTCCTGCCGACGTCTTTTTTGCCAACCCGGACGGCTCGATAGGCAAGCTCGCGACGAGCTTCGACCGCCTGCACGTCCCGTCGTACACCACGTGGGACTACCAGCTGTCGTACTCCGTCGGGAAGGGCGACAAGTACAACGTCTGGACCCTGCCCATCAAACTGTACTTCGGCGTTCAGAACGTGTTCGACCGGAAGCCCCCGTTCAGCCTGCAAACCGGCGGTGGCGGCAATCAGGTGGGATACGACGGGCGCTATGCGGATCCGACGGGACGCGCGTACTACGTGAGGGCCGAAGTCCGGTTCTGATCATGGCAGCACGACGGACCGGGCCGCCCGTTCGGCGGCACGGTCCGGCCGTCTGCGGACCGAAATGCAACTGCAGTGCCGGTAAGGGGCCCCGCGGGGCCCCTTACTCTTTCACGGCGCTGCCCGGACAATGGAGTCCGCCGCGTAGCCGCGTGCGACCGCACTAACGGCGGGTGCCGTGCCGCCGACCATCATTCTTGGGGGGAACGAGCGATGAACAAACTCGTGGCGAGCGTCCTGTTCGCCGTATTGATCGTCTTTGCGCCGGCCGCACTCGCACAGGATCGCGCCACCGGTTCCGCGGAAATGCAGCAATTGCGAGCCGCCCTCAAAACCGACAAGAAAGCGTATGTCGCCGCCGCGCTCGCTCTCACCGACGCCGAGGCGAAGAAGTTCTGGCCCCTGTACGACGCTTATCAGCGCACGCTCAACCTCACGAATCAGGAACGGAACGTCGTGATCGTCGATCTCGTGGGAACCGACAGGCCGCTCACCGACGCCTACGCGAAATACCTGCTGAAGGACATGATCGACGCGGACGACGCCGAGATTCGCGCACGCCGCACTTTGCAGAACCGGCTCGTCAAGGTGCTGCCGGCGAAGAAGGCGGCGCGGTACCTGCAGATCGAGTCCAAGATTCGCGCCCTGCAGGCCTATGACATCGCCGAAGGCATTCCCTTGATCAAGTAGGCGTGCCTGGTGATTACGGGGCTGAGCCGCGGTTTTTTGCTTTTTCCGGCGTCTGGCATTAACATCCGCCCCTTTCATTGGGGGAAACCGGACCGCCGTCCTTGGCCGTCCGGTTGTCGGTGCGAACTTCCGTCTTGCCGCCGTGGGTCTTTGCCCCGAATGCGCGCGAGACCGCCGGAGGCCGCGCCGCTCACTTACCGAACCATCCTCTGCCTGGAGAGAACATGCTGAAAATGACCCGCCTGGCCGCTTTGGCCGCGGTGGTGCTCGCTGTGGGAGCTGCCGCCCTGGTACCGCTCACGGGGTCCGCCCAACCCGCACCGGCGGCGACGCCAGCCGCACCAGCCGCCGCACCGGCCGCTACGTCTGCCGCGCCAGCTGCCGCACCGGCTGACACCTCCCCAGCGCCTGCGGCGGTCGCGCCGAAGTCGAGTGCGAAAGCGACCGAAATGGTCGAAAACCCGTACGGCCTGGAAGCGCTGTGGAAAGGCGGCGACATGGTCGCGAGGGTGACGCTCGCAATCCTGGTCATCATGTCGGTCGGCAGCTGGTACATCATCATCACCAAGGTGTACGAGCAGAGCAAGATGGGCGCCCAGGCACGCGCCGCTGAAAAGAATTTCTGGAAGGCCCCGTCGGTCCAGGAAGGCGCCGCCGCCTTGAAGAAGTCGAGCCCGTTCCGCTTCATCGCGGAGACCGGCATCGAGGCGACGAGCAAGCACACCGGGCTCCTCGAGAAGGTCGACATGAACGAATGGATCACGATGTCGATCCAGCGCGCGATCGACAACGTCCAAAGCCGCACGCAGGACGGCCTGGCGTTCCTTGCGACGGTGGGCTCGACGGCGCCGTTCGTCGGCCTGTTCGGCACGGTGTGGGGCATCTATCACGCACTCACGGCGATCGGCATTGCGGGCCAGGCCTCGATCGACAAGGTCGCCGGGCCGGTTGGTGAAGCGCTGATCATGACGGCGTTCGGTCTCGCGGTCGCGGTTCCGGCGGTGCTCGGCTACAACTGGCTCGTCCGCCGCAACAAGACGGCGATGGAGCGCGTCCGCAGCTTCGGCCTCGACCTGCACGCCGTCCTGCTGAGCTCGACGCCGAAGGCAGTCGTCAGGGGGTAAGCCGTGGCGATGAATGTCGGCAGTCCTGACGGCGAGGACGAAGTCGTCTCGGCGATCAACACCACGCCGCTCGTCGACGTGATGCTGGTGCTGCTGATCATCTTCCTGATCACCATCCCGGTCGTCACGACTTCGATCCCGGTCCGTCTGCCCAAGGAAGTCAACGAGGTGCGGGAAACGAAACCCGAGAACATCGTCATCTCGGTCGACCAGCGGGGCGGCATCTACTGGAACGACCTCAAGATCGCGAACACCAACGCGTTGATCGACCGGCTGAAGAAGATCTCGATCCTGCAGCCGCAGCCGGAAGTGCAGATCCGCGGCGACGGCGAGGCGCAGTACGATTCGGTCGGGCGGATCGTCTACGCCTGCCAGCGCGCGGGAATTTCGAAAGTCTCGTTCATAACCGAACCACCGCCCCGCGGTGGCTAGCGCCGGAATGCGGAGGACAGATCAATGGCTATGAACGTGGGTTCCGGCGGCGATCAGGAACCGATCATGGACATCAACACCACGCCGCTCATCGATGTGATGCTGGTGCTGCTCGTGATGCTCATCATCACGATTCCAATCCAGCTTCACTCGGTCAACCTCAACCTGCCGACGGGCAACCCGCCGCCCCCGCTCGTCAAGCCCGAGGTGCTGAAGATCGATATCGACGCGCGAGGCGTCATCTATTTCAACGGGGAAGTGATCCCGGACCGCGCCACCGTGGAAGAGAAGTTCAAGGCCTATGCGGCGCAGGGCGTGCAGCCCGAGCTGCACCTTCGTCCGGACAAGGCGGCGAAGTACGACACCGTCGCCATGGTCATGGCGTCGGCCCAGAAGCTCGGTCTCACCAAGATCGGCATCGTCGGCAGCGAGCAGTTCATCGAATAGCGGCAGGGCGCTCACGAGGCCGCCGGCCGCCATCGGAGTCAAACGGCAATGGCAATGGATTACGCGAGACAGCAAAGGGATCCGACGAAGCACGCGATCGGGATCGTGTTCGTGGTCGCCGTGCACGTCATCGTGATCTGGGCGCTCCTGACCGGGCTCGCCCGCAAGGCGGTCGAGGTGATCAAGAAGCCGCTCACCGCGACCATCATCGAGGAGATCAAGGCGCCGCCGCCGCCTCCGCCGCCGCCTCCGCCGAGGCGGATCGTCGAGCCGCCGAAGGTACAGGCGCCCGAGCCGTACGTGCCGCCCCCGGACATCCCGCCGCCGACGCCGCAGACCGCCCCGGTCATAACCGAGGTTGCGCCTACACCACCTCCGCAACCGTACGTCATCGCGCCGCCGCCGCCCGTCGTCGTGGAGGCTCCTCCCGCGCCCCCCAAGCCGGCGGTGCGCAAGGATCCGGTGCGCAAGTCGGGTGACGAGCTCGTCTATCCGCGCCAGGCCATTCGCGCCGGCATCACCAAGGGTCGGGTGGTCGCGCGGTTGATGATCGACGAAAAGGGCAACGTCTACGACGTGAACATCCAGTCGTCGACCCCGCCGGGCGTGTTCGACCGCACCGTCATCGACGGGGTCAAGGAATGGAAATACAGTGCCGAAGGCGAGAAATACGTCGCCGAGATCGAGGTGGTTTTCGTGCTGAAGTAACGATCGACGCCATGCGGTCCTGATGGGGACCCGAGGTAAAAACGGCCGCGTCGATCGCGGCCGTTTGCTTGTCGGGGACTGCCTTCGTTCAGTCGTCGCGCAGCACGAACGCCGCGGCGGTCCACGCGGTGATGATCATCGCCACCACCGCAGCGCCGATCCCGGCGAGCGAGACGCTCTGCCCCAGCACGACGCGCAGGATGTCGCGCACGACGTCGACCACGAAGCCCGGCAGCGCGAACGCGATACAGAGGCCGAGCAGAGCCCAGAGCAGCGCGAGCGCCGGCCGCCGCCACGCGGGCAGAGCGGTAGGCGCCGGAAGCGCGCCCATGACCTTCGCCGTGAAGCCCGCGTCGTCGAGGTACTCCGCGCGATGCGCCTCGCCGGCGGCCTTTAGCGCGGACTCGAGCCAGTCGTCTGCAGGGTCTGGGGGGAGATCGTTCATGTGCGGCATGGCTGTTAGTCGCGAGCCCATGCGGCAAGCCGCGACTTCAACTTCTGCTTCGCGCGCAGGATGTGCGTCTTGACGGTGCCGACGGGACAGTTCAGCACTTGGGCGGCCTCCTCGTGCGAGAGGTCGTTATGGTAGCACTGGACGATTGCCGCCCGCTCCGCGTCGGAGAGCACCGCCATGGCCCGGGCCATGTCCATGGAAAGGGACGCCGACCGCTCGACGTTCGAGCCTGCGTGGGCATCGTCGCCGCTATCAACGGGGGCGTCATCCGTGACATCGCCGTCGCGGTCGCCCAGCAACTCTTCCTTGCGCTTGCGCGCATCGGCGAGCCAGGCGTTCGTCGCGATCCGGTAGAGCCACGTCGAAAATTTGGCTTCCTGACGGAATGAAGCGAGGTTGCGATAGGCGAGCATGAACGTTTCCTGCGCGAGATCGTCGGCCAGCGCGTGATTGCCGGACGTGAGGCGGCGCAGCGTCGTCCGCACGGCTGACTGGTGACGCCGCACGAGCTCCGAGAACGCGTGGCGGTCATCGCGGACAACGACACGTGCAATGAGCTCGGCATCGCTTTGCGGCGGCTCCGGCATTCGTGGGACGTTCGCGCGCTCGGGTGTTCGTTTGCGCCGACGGCACCATCAGGTGGGTGGCGGGTTTCCGGCGGGGGGTTTGGCAACCCCGGTGCCGGGACCCGTGGGCGGATTGGCCGACCCACTCGGCGTGACGCCATCCGGCGCCGGCAGGTGCCGCTGCTCGAACCACCACAGCACCACGAACCCCAAGCCGACGCAAAGCAGCACGAGTCCGACGACGTTCGGCGTCCGGCTCGTCAAAATCGAATGCAGCGACAGGGCGACACCGAACCCCGCCATCAGCACGCCCTTGCGCAGGTCCGACCACGCGGCGCGGCGACGCATCTGCCTCGCCTGCTCGTAGTAGGGTGCCATCGCGGCGGCGGCGGCCGGCTTGCCGCCGAGCGCACCGATTGCCTCGGGCGTCGGTACGATGCCTTTCTCGGCGAGCTTCAGCATCGTCTCGTTGAGCATTCGCGCCTTGCGCATCCGGTACCAGAGGATGAGCGCGATCGCGAGCACCGGCGCGAAGAATACCGTGGCCACGATCAGGACGACCATCGCGGCGAGCGCCGGCTCGTCGTGGACGAATTCGTCGAACGAGTCGAATTCCTTGTCGCCCAAGCCGTCGATCATGATCTGCGCTCGCTTTCTCGCCCTCTTCTGCAGAGCGCCGTCGACGTCGGAGTCGAGATCGGGGTCGGCGGAGCTGGATCGGGTGACGCTGGTCTTGCCCCCCTCGGTCACGTCGATCTTGATCTCGCCCCCGTGGCCGTCCTTGATCGTCAGCGACTTGCCCGACTTCGAAGCGTCCGGAACGTTGGGCGGCTTGGGAGTGTCCGCTGCGCGTTCCGAGGCGGCCGGCGGGTCAGCGGTCTTGGGCTCCTGTGCAACGGCAGGCGCGCGAGGCGCGAGGCCCACCGCGAGGGCCAGAAAAAAGGCGGTCCCAAGGACGAGCCTGCGAAACGCCCGGGTGGTGCCGAAGGCGGCGATCTTGTCGTCAACTGCATTCATCGGGACTCCCTGAACACGATCTGTTGCGCTTTTGGATGCGGCGAGGCGCGCATTCGGATTCAGTATTCGCCACCTCGGGAGCGCTCGTTGGGGCAATGCTATTATTCCCGAAAGGGCACAGTCGCTGCGAAATTCGATGCCCTGCTCCGATTCGTACAGTTTTCCCCGCGCAGCCCGGGTCGGCGCGGGCACGATGATCGTCCTGGCGCCTGTTGACCACGAATCTCTGTAGACCGGTGCACCGCTCCGACGTAGCGCGCCCGGCCTTCCGCGGCTGGCACGCCCTCGTCGCGCTCCTGTTCGCGCTATGGATGGCCTCCGCGCCCCCACTCTCCGCGCTTGCGGCCGCGGACGACACGGTCACACTCAATTTCGTCAACGCCGACATCGAAGCCGTCGTGAAGGCGGTTGCCGAGATCACGGGCAGGAATTTCCTGATCGACCCCCGCGTCAAGGGAACGATCAACATCATTTCGGCCCGTCCGGTGCCGAAGAGCCTCGTGTATCCGACTTTGCTGTCGGCGCTGCGGCTGCAGGGCTTTACCGTCGTCGAAGGCGACGGCGTGTCGAAAATCGTCCCGGAGGCGGACGCGAAGCAGCAGGGCGGCGCGGTGACGGTGGGCCCGGTTGCCGCCGGCGGCGACCGGCTCGTGACGCAGGTCATCACGCTGCGGTACGAATCCGCCGCTCAACTCGTCAATGTGCTGCGCCCGCTGATCACACCGAACAACACGATCGCGGCGTTCCCGGCGAGCAACGCGCTCGTGATCACCGATTACGCCGACAACCTGCGCCGCATCGACCGGATCATCGCATCCCTCGACCAGGCGTCAGCGGGGGCGGAGCCGATCCTGGTGCCGCTGCGCAACGCCTCGGCGATCGACGTCGTCGCGCTGCTCAACCGGTTGCTCGCGGAGCCCGCCGCCGCGGCGGGTCCCATCGACTCGCAGCAGCGCGTGACCGTGCTCGCGGACGCCCGCTCGAACAGCGTGCTGGTGCGTGCCGACAATCCCGGGCGCCTCGCCCGGGTGCGGCAGCTGATCGAGCAGCTCGACACGCCGGGACGGCCCGGCGGCAACATGTACATCGTGTATTTGCGGAACGCGGAGGCGGCCCGAGTTGCGCAGACCCTCCGTGCGATGCTGAGCGGAGGCGACGGTGGCGCCTCCGCGCCGAGCTCCACGGCGTCCACGCCATCGCTGTTCCTCGGCAACGCTCCGATGGCCGGCGCGGTTCCGGCTGCTGCGGCCACCGGCGCGCCGCTCGCGACGGCCCCCACGCCGTCGACGACGTCGTTCACGGCGAACGGCGCGACGATCACCGCGGATGTGGCCAGCAACTCGCTCGTCGTCATGGCCGCAGAGCCCGTGTACAACAACGTCCGCGCGATCATCGAGAAGCTCGACGTTCGCCGCGCGCAGGTGTACGTCGAAGCGCTGATCGTCGAAGTGTCGGCGGACAAGGCCGCGGAATTCGGCATCCAGTGGCAGGCGCTGTCCGGCTACAACTCGACGCAGACGCGCGTCATCGGCGGCACCAACTTCACGCCGCGCGGCGACGGCAACAACATCATCGACGTGGCCGTCAATCCCGGCACTGTCGGGCAGGGGCTCGCGCTCGGCGTCATGAAGGGCACGGTCACGATCCCCGGTCTCGGCACCATCACCAACCTTGCTTTCCTCGCCCGTGCGCTCGAGACGCAGATCGGCGCCAACATCCTGTCGACGCCGACGCTCCTGACCCTCGACAACGAGGAGGCCCGCATCATTGTCGGACAGAACATACCGCTCGTGACGGGCAGCTACGCCACCACGGGCAGCACCGCGACGGTCACGCCGTTCCAGACGTTCGAGCGCAAGGACGTCGGCATCGTGCTTCGCGTCAAGCCGCAGATCACCGAGGGCGGGTCGGTCCGCCTCGCGATCTACGAGGAGGTGTCGCGGATCGACAGCATCTCCACGACGACGGGGACGATCCTGTCGAAGCGCGCGCTGGAGTCGACGGTGATCGTCGACGACACGCAGGTGATCGTGCTCGGCGGGCTCATCCAGGACCAGCTGACGGACGGCAGCGACAAGGTGCCGCTCTTCGGTGACATCCCTCTCCTGGGCGCGGCCTTCCGCTACGACGCGCGCCATCGGGTGAAGACCAATCTCATGATCTTCATCAAGCCGACGGTTTTGCGCACGAGCGCTGACGGACGCGACATCACGTCGGAGCGCTACGAGTATCTGATGGGCGAGCAGATCCGCCAGGCGCCGCCGCCGCGCATCTTCTGGGGCGATCAAGGCCAGCCTACGCTGCCGCCCCAGGGGATGCTACCGGGGACGCCAAGTGCCGATCCCACGCCGCCGCTGATGCGCGACGGAACGGCGCCCCCGGCCGCGACGCCGCCCGCCGCGGGAGCGATCCCGCCCGCGCAAGCGTCGCCCTCATCGCCCACTGCGCCGCGGCCGTAAGCAGCGGCACGTTCCGATGGCCACCGCGATGCAAGGATCCGGATACGCGCACCGGATTCCGTATGCGTTCTCGAGGACGCACGGCGTGCTCGCGCAATCGGACGAGCCGGGAGGCGTCGTCGTGCTCACGCGTCCCGACGCGACCGTCGAGGGCCTCGCCGAGTTGAAGCGCGTGCTGCAGCGTCCGCTCCTTACGCGCGCCGTCGATGCGCAGCGCTTCGCCACCGAGCTCGCCCGCGCGTACAACGTCGAGAGCGGCGTCGCACAGATGAGCGAGGACTTCGCACGCGACGGCGACCTCGCGCGGCTGATGCAGGACCTTCCGCCTGCCGAGGACCTGCTGGACAGCGGCGCGCAGGCCCCGGTGATCAGGATGATCAACGCGCTCCTGCTGCAGGCGCTGCGCGAGCGGGCATCCGACGTTCACTTCGAGCCGTACGAGGCGCGCTCGGTCGTGCGCTTTCGCATCGACGGCGTGCTGCGCGACGTTCTCGAGCCGCCGCGCGCGCTGCACGCGGCGCTCGTCTCGCGCGTGAAGATCATGGCGAGCCTCGACATCGCGGAGAAGCGATTGCCGCAGGATGGGCGCCTTGCGCTCAAGCTCGGCGACAAGCTCGTCGACGTGCGCGTGTCGACGCTGCCGACGGGACCCGGCGAGCGCGTCGTGCTGCGCCTGCTCGACAAGGATTCCGCACAGCTCGACCTCACGGCGCTCGGCATGAGCGCCGCAACGCTCGTTGCCGTCGATCGCCTGATCCGCGAGCCGCACGGCATCGTGCTCGTCACCGGCCCGACCGGCTCCGGCAAAACGACGACGCTGTACGCCGCGCTGTCGCGATTGCCGCGCGGCACGCTCAACATGATGACGGTCGAAGACCCGATCGAATACGCGCTCGATGGCGTTGGCCAGACGCAGGTCAATCCGAAGATCGACCTCGATTTCGCGCGCGCGCTGCGCGCGATCCTGCGGCAGGATCCGGACATCATCATGATCGGTGAGATCCGCGATCTCGAGACGGCGCAGATCGCCGTGCAAGCCTCGCTCACGGGCCATCTCGTGCTCGCGACCCTTCACACCAACGACGCGGCGAGTGCTGTGACTCGCCTCGCGGACATGGGCGTCGAGCCGTATCTGTTGGCGTCGAGCCTTCTCGGTGTGCTGGCGCAGCGGCTGGTCCGTACGCTTTGCCCCGCTTGCCGCAGGCGAGCGCCGGCGACGCCCGGAGAAGCGGAGCTCCTGGCGGATCTCGGTTTGCAGCGCGACCTTGCGCTTTACGCGCCGGAGGGGTGCAGCGCATGCCGCGACACCGGCTATCTCGGCCGGTCGGGCATCTACGAGCTCATCGTCGTCGACGACGCGTTGCGGCGGCACATTCACGACCGCGCGCCCGAGCACGCGCTGCGCGCCGCCGCGCTGCAAGCCGGAACGACGTCGCTGCGGCGCGATGGCGCGCGCTGGCTGGCGGATGGCACGACGTCACTCGCCGAGCTCCTCCGCGTTTCGCGCGAGGCGTGATGCCGAGTCGTGCGCAAGCCGGCCGCGCGCGGCTCGACATGCGCACGGGGCGTTTCGACGCTCGCTGACGTGCGCGCGTTCCGCTACGAAGCCGTCGACGCGCTCGGCAAGCTCCGGCGCGGATGGGTCGACGCTGAAAGCGCGCGGCACGTCCGCGACCAGTTGCGCGCCGAAGGCCTTTTCCCGACCGCAATCGACGCCGAAGGCGCTGCCAACGACGGCACGGCGGGTGAAGTTGACGCCGTCGAGCGGTTGCGTTTGCCCGCCGCGCAGGTCGCGTTGTCACGCGCCAACTGGCAACGCTCGTGCGCTCCGGCATGCCGCTCGACCAGGCGCTGGCGGCAGTGGCCGAGCAGGCCGACGATGCGCGTGCGGCGAAGGTTTTCGAGCAGGCCCGCGAACGGGTCGCAGGGGGCGAGCCACTCGCGGGAGCGCTGTCCCGCTGGCCGCGAACGTTTTCCGATCTCTATCGGGGCCTCGTCGCCGTCGCGGCGGAGACGGGAAACCTGCCGGACGTGCTCACGCGGCTCGCCGATTACCTCGAAGCGCGACAGGCGCAGAAACAGCAGTTCATGCTCGCGCTCATCTACCCGGCGCTCGTGACGATCATCGCGTCCGGGGTCATCGTCGTCCTGCTCGTCTACGTCGTGCCGCAAATCGTCGCCGTCTACGCGCAGAGCCGGCAGACGCTGCCCTTCCTCACGCGCGCGCTGATCGCGTCGTCGGCCTTCCTGCGCGGAACAGCGTGGATGTGGCTCGCGGCCCTCGCGGCGGCCATCGCCGGATGGACGGTTCTCAATCGCACCGAAGGGTTTCGCGCACGCTGGCAACGAGCGCTGCTGCGCGTTCCGGTCGTGGGCCGCCTCATCGTCGCCATCGACACCGCGCGCTTCGCCAGCACGCTCGCAATCCTGACGGGGAGCGGCGCACCGCTCCTGCGCTCCCTCGATGCCGCGCGCGATGTTGTCTGGGCATTGCCGCTCAAGGCGGCGGCAACCCGCGCCACCGCGCTCGTGCGTGAAGGCGTATCGCTGGCGCGAGCCCTCAAGGAGCAGAAGGTGTTTCCGCCGGTGCTGGTCCACCTCACGGCGAACGGCGAAGCGAGCGGTCAGCTTGCGCCGATGCTCGAGCGCGCAGCCGCGGAGCTCGAGCGCGAAGCCGCGCGCCGCATCAACTGGTTCGCCGCCTTGCTGCAACCCGCGCTGATCGTGACGATGGGCGCGATCGTGCTCATCCTCGTGCTGGCCGTGATGCTGCCGATCGTGTCGATGAATCAGCTGATCCGATAGCCGCGCTCGATCGCAATCGTTTCGGTCGCGCGGCCGTACCACCCGCGACGCAAGGCGCTCCCGATGCGCACGCAAGCCCTCGCCACGTGCGCACGACCTCGCCTCCGTCCATGCGCTGCCGTGACTGCAGCAGGGATCCGAGACTGATTGCACAGACGAGCCAAGCGTGCGCGATCGCATCCCGCGACGTTCCGCCATGGAAGCGACGCATTCGAGACTGATGCACGCAATGCGAATACGCCGAATGGCACTGGCGCGTCCAGAGCGGAGTGGCAGGGTTGGCGTGGGCGCCTTGGAGCCGCGTCGGCCGTCACGGGTGGTGCGGCCGCGACTCGGACATGTTTGTCCGACCGCCGGCCGCACCGGGTCCCCGTAGGCCGACATGATTCGCGGCGACGAAGCCCGAGCCAATCCTGCCACTCCGCTCATCGCAAATAGGAGCCAATCCTGACACTCCCGCTCGTCGCGAATCTGGGCCGCTAGCCGCTGCGGCTCCGATGCTGTGCGAGCGCCCACTCGACATGCTCGCGCACGAGCGCCGACGCATCGTTCGCGCGCGACTCGAGCGCCGCTGTGGCGTCGGGATGGCTCGGTGCGTTGCCGAGTCCGACGGCGATATTGCGCAGCCACCGCTCGTAGCCGATGCGCCGGATCGCGCTGCCTTCGAGCCGTGAACGGAATTCTGCTTCCGTCCACGCGAACAGCGTGATGAGA
>Ga0207641_10002485_pt1 | contig 17013 bp, 16 predicted proteins | sample KBSSwiS62_FD_184306 | JGI IMG/M metagenome (GOLD analysis project Ga0207641, IMG submission 184306) | Switchgrass rhizosphere microbial communities from Kellogg Biological Station, Michigan, USA - KBS Switchgrass S6-2 (SPAdes) (version 2) | ecosystem: Host-associated > Plants > Roots >... | reverse complement strand
TCCCAGCCCCCACCACCACGACGGCGGCTCCGATCGCCACTTTTTGCCACATCTTCATAAACGTAGGTTCCTTTTTGTTACGACGACCTGCTTGCCCGCACCCGAAGGCAATCACCAGCCGGGGAATACCCCGGAAATCCACGAATTGGTTCGCTTCTAACTACTCATACGCCCTTCGAGGGCTAAATGTTTCGCCAAGTTACCGGCGAGGGTAACCTGGACTGCGATAAATGCCGGGCAGCGGAAGGTGCCAGTACCTCGAGGAAGGAACTCAGCATTCCACACCCAACGTTAAAACGCGAACCTAGAACCTCTATTTTAGAAACAATTTCCTGGAAAAGATAGAGTCGTCCTTTGGATGGCGCTTTGGCAACCAGCCTTTTAGACGCGAGAAAGCGGGAAACGGTCGTTTGGTTCGGCAGAGATATTTGAACGAAGCGGAACCAGTGCGCCGCGCTGAACCAGTCGAATCGGTCCAACAGACAGGAAGCAACAAGGCCCTCGGACTAGAAACAAGGTGCTTTGACTATACGTTACTTATTTTCTACGTCAGTCCTGCGTCCAATACCTCGGTGCTCGCCCCGAGCCCGTTCTCTCACTTTGATCTCCGACTCAAATCCCGGCCCGGTGTCACCTAGACGCAGGCGCACGGGATGGGCCGACCTTGTCGTCAAAGTCTGCTTGGCGGTCGTGCTCGGGGCTGTTCTCGGACACTTCTTTCTGCCTCGCTATATTGGGCATTTACCTCCGACCGACCGGGAGCGATGGCTGGCGCGGCCTAAGTTAGCGCCGCTGCTGGCCTTAGGTTCCACCTCCGCCGAAGCGAAGAGATCCAGTCCTTGCCTTTTCCTCTTCCCTTCGGGTGGCATTGACGAACCCCAAACCTCTGGGACGGTCGCTGATTGTCTGACGCTGGTCCCAAATGGCAAAAAGATGGACGTGCTGGAAATTAATCTTGAATCGGGAAAGCTGTTTTCCTGTAAAAACTGACCTCTACGTTGCGGATTCAATGCCTCTTGCGTTTACGAGAATCTACTATCCGCCCGATGAGTGGTCGCGAAAATTTCAGGTCCACCTTTCGCAAGTCTATGATCCGTATCTGACCGGCAGCCGCGCTCCATACACGTACTCCGACTGGCTTCTGCCTGATTCGTCAAACGATTCACTTCAGCCGAATTTCGCCAGGGACTGGTTACGCCGACTACATCGGGGAAGGCAAATCTTCCGACTTGGTATTTGCGGGATCGCGAATCGCTTGGAACGGCTGGGGATGGGACTTGGCGCTGCGTGATGGCACCACTTATCTATCACCAGAGGCATATAGCGCCGCGCGTCCGCAACAGGGATCGCTGACAGGAATATTTAATAAGCGCGGCGACGAAGTGAAACTAACCCGCGCAGAGAACGGCGATCTTCAGGAGATCACATCGCCGAGCGGGCAGTGGATTCGCCTCACGTATGATTCGCCCGGGCGAATTGTCCGGGCGACAGACAGCGCCGGTGAGCATGTGGACTATGGCTACGGCTCGCAGGATCGGCTCCAGACGGTGCATTACTCCAATGGACTATCCCTAAGCTACCCGTACAACACGTCCAATCAGATCAAAACCATCGCGGACACTTCCAACAGGACTCCAACTGAGCGTGCAATGCAACGAAAATGAGATGCCTTCGAAGGTAGTCCTGAACGGAGAGAGTTTCGAGTTTCGATATTTTCTCGACCACCTAGACCGAGAAAAGGGGCGAGCAATGGCCCAGGTTGAAATTCGAAAACCACGTGGAGAGTCAACTCACGTCCGAGTGGTATTTACACCCAACGGCGTACTTGTCTGGAGCGCTGAACAAGCCGGGAAAGGATCTGGTGGCCGATAGATCTTTCGCTTGTGAGTTTGACCGTTCTCGGTTCGGTGCCTAAAATGAAGTTGCGGTCCGGCCAATGCCAACCGCTAGTCTATGTTTGAAAACCTTACTGAGAAGCTGCAACGAACATTCAAGAACTTGCGCGGGCAGGGCAAGCTCACTGAAGAGCACTTGGACGAGGCACTGACGGAAATCCGCGAAGCCATGCTGGAAGGCGACGTGGCCATTCCAGTTGTCGAAGAATTGCTGACCAATATTCGCGGCAGGGCGCTAGGCAGCGAAGTGATGTTGCAACTTTCGCCGGACCAGCAAGTCATCAAGATTGTGCGCGATGAGCTGACCACGCTGCTCGGCAAACACGCCAAGCCCCTGTTCGCGTCGCGGCCGCCATCGGTGTGGATGATCGTCGGCTTGCAAGGCTCCGGTAAAACCACCACAACCGGCAAACTGGCAAAATGGCTGGCGCAACATGGCCATCGGCCAATTGCGGTTTCTACTGACGTCTACCGTCCCGCGGCCCGCGAGCAATTGGCGCAAGTGGCTAAAGCCATTAACGTGAGTCTGTGGCCCGGCAAAGGCACAGACAAGCCGCTGGAAATTGTTCGCGGCGCGATCAAGGAAGCAAAACTTTCCGCGAGCGACGTGATCCTGGTGGACACCGCCGGTCGGCTGCACATTGACGACGAACTGATGAACGAGTTGAGCGCGCTGAAGAAAGAGCTGCAGCCCAGCGAGATTCTGTTCATCGCCGACGCGATGATCGGGCAAGACGCCGTGCGCTCCGCGGGAGAATTCCATAAACGGCTGGGCCTGACGGGTGTGATTCTGACCAAGTTGGACGGCGATGCGCGTGGTGGCGCGGCTCTTTCCATCAGCAAAGTCAGCGGCGCGCCGGTGAAGTTCGTAGGCCTGGGCGAAAAATACGATGCGCTGGAAGGGTTTTATCCGGAGCGCATCGTTTCGCGCATTCTGGGCATGGGCGACATTCTTTCGCTGATTGAGCGCGCCGAACAGGCAGTGGACAAAAAAGCCGCTCTGGAGCTGGAACGTAAACTCCGCAAGGACGAGTTTACACTGGAAGATTTTCGCGACCAGCTAAGGCAAATCCGCAAGATGGGACCCCTGGAACAGCTGGTGGACATGCTGCCAAAAGTCGGTCCATTGCAGAATTTGCCAAAAGACGCTTCGGTGGACGAAGGCAAGCTAAAACAAGTGGAAGCCGTCATCAATTCGATGACCAACCAGGAGCGCCGCGACCACAACGTCATTGACGGCAAGCGCCGCAAACGGATAGCGGCGGGCAGCGGCACCTCGGTCCAGGACGTGAATCAGGTCATCAAGCAATACATGCAGATGCGTACGATGATGAAGCAGTACGGCGCGTTGGCGGCGAGGTCTAAAATGAAAGGTCTGGGCAAACTCTCTGGCTTGTCCTGAATTGATCGCCGAACCGAGGTACGCCTCAGTGCGAATTTGAGACCAATCTGGCTGCTTTTAACGCCAGAGCGCCGGCGTCCAGGTCGGTGCGATTGCAAAGGATGATCACCGTCAGATCGGAATCGCGGTAGCGCAATAACGCGATCTTGAAGCCCATGGTATCGCCGTAGTGCCACATCAGCGGATGCGGATTCTGTAGATCAAGGAACCATCCGAAACCGTAGCCCAACGCTTTTCCGCGCAGAGAATCCGGAGCGTCCTCAGCTAGCTTCTGTTCCGCGCCGGCTGGTAGGTTTGCGGGAGTAATCGCCGCAACGAATTCCTTGTCGCTCAGCAGAGCGTGAATGCGCAACGCATCATCCCACTTGCTCAAATCTTCCAAATTGGAATAAACGCCTCCGTCGCCCTGCGTCGCCGAAGTAGAACTCTGATCGGTTTCGATGAAACGCCCATCTTTTTTGGAATGGCCGTAGGCTCGGTGGGCCACTTTGTTCTTGCCCTTCTCAAAAACCAGAGTGTCATTCATGCTCAGTGGAGAGAAGATGCGCTCTTGCAGGAATTCACCAAAGGATTTTCCGGAGCGGCTGGCGACGACCAATCCCAATACTACGTAACCCGAATTGCTGTATTCCCATTTTGTGCTCGGCGCGAATTTTCCATGCTGCTCTTTCTCGAGCAGCTGCAATACTTCGCCATCGCGAATCTGCTTCTCCGCCGTCCAGGTTGGCCCCTTCTGCTTCTCCACGGCGTCCATCAGATTTTCGTAATCGGGCAATCCTGAAGTGTGATTCAGCAAATTTCGCACAGTGATGGATTTCCCGTAGGCAGGAAATTCCGGGAAAATTTCCGTCAGCGTCTCGTCGTAGCGCAGCTTGCCGTCGTGCACCAGCAGCATAATGGCCATGGCCGTGAACTGCTTAGTGCAGGAAGCCAACCTGAAATTTGTGGTCGAGTCGATCGCTTGTTTGTTGCGCAGGTCGCGCAGGCCATAGCTCTTTCCGAACAACACCTTCCCGTTTTGTTTCACGAGCACGGCAAAGCCAGGCCCTCCGTCCGCAGCCAAACGCGAATACTGGCCGTCCAGCTCTTTCCAAACTTGATCGGTCCGTGCTCCCTCCTGCCCAGGGGCTAGGGGAGCATTCGACAAAACGGAAAGAGCTAACATCATCAAAATACCCGATAAACGACGCAATAGTGACTCCTGAAGCGCCACGACGTGCAGGAGAATACCACTTCCCACCTTTCATCACGCTGTAACAAACTTTTCGAGAGACTACAGGTTCGTTCCCGCTTGTTTCCGTCGCAGCGAGGCTTGGCTATGGCACGTACAAAACTGGATGACCCGCGCTACTTCCTGAACCGCCACGTACAGTGGCTTGATTTCAACCGTCGCGTATTGGAAGAAGCCCGCGATCCCGGCAACCCCCTCCTTGAACGCGTCAAGTTTCTCGCTATCACTGCCAATAATCTCGACGAATTCGTCGAGGTGCGCGTCTCCAGCTTCCTCCAGCGCATTGAGCATGGCTCAACCGAGCGCAGCCCGGACGGCCTCTCCGCCGAAGAAGAGCTGGCTCTGGTTACGCAGTCCATGCATTCGCTGGTACGCGAGCAGTACAAAACTTGGAATGATGACTTGCTTCTGCTGCTGGCCAAGGAAAACATTCGTGTACTGCGCTTTTCGGAGCTCGATGCCAAAGGTGTGGAATTTGCGAAAAAATTCTACACCCGCCGCGTCGAGCCCATGCTCACGCCGGTCACGGTCGACCCGTCGCATCCTTTTCCGCACGTACTGAATAAGGCGCTGTGCATTTCCTTCCTGTTGCAGCGCAAGCGTTTGGGCAACGGCAAGACGTATTTCGGTGTATTAACTGTGCCGCGTGCATTGCCGCGCCTGTTGCGGGTCCCCGCCGAAGGCAACGCCATTCACTATGTTCCGCTGCAGGAAATCATCTCCAACTATGCGCCGAAGTTGTATCGCGGTTACGAAATTCTGGCCTCCGCGCCGTTTCGTATCACCCGCAACAGCAATCTTTACCTGGAAGAAGAGGAAGCGCGAAATCTTCTCGAAGCCATCGACTCGCAGGTAGCCCAACGCCGCAAGGGCTGGGCGGTACGCCTGGAAATCGAAGAAGGCGCGCATCCGGACATCATTACGCGGCTGATCAGCAACTTCGAACTCGACGAGCCGTTGGTATTTCGTGTCCGCGGCATGGTCAATCTCCAGCGCCTTTTCCATCTTTATGAAGAAACCGCACGTCCCGATCTGAAATTTTCGCCATTCGCCGGAAAGCAAGTGCACATTGGGCACGATGCTGACTCACTCTTCGCGGCGCTTCGTCACGGCGACGTGCTGCTCCACCATCCGTACGAATCGTACGACGCGGTCGTCAATTTTCTGCAGACCGCGGCCCGCGATCCGCGCGTGCTTTCCATCAAGCAGACCCTCTATCGCACCAACACCGATTCGCCCATCGCTCGCGCCCTGCTCGAAGCAGCATCGAAAAAAGAAGTGACTGTGGTGGTGGAACTGAAAGCCAGCTTTGACGAAGCGTCCAACATCCGTTGGGCGCGCAGTTTTGAAGATGCCGGCGTACAAGTGTTTCACGGATTGGTTGGGCTGAAAACCCACGCGAAGCTGGCCCTGGTAGTGCGCGAGGACGCCGACGGCAAAATTCGCCGCTACGCTCATCTCGGCACCGGCAACTACAATCCTTCCACCGCGCGTTTTTACAGCGACTTCAGTTTGTTTACCTGCGATGAAGCTATTACTGCTTCCGTGAACGACGTTTTCAATTTTCTTACCGCCTATGCCGAACAGCCCGATTATAAGCCACTGTTCGTCGCGCCGCGTGATCTCGCCAAAAGTTGCATTGCCTTGATCGACCGGGAAACACGTAATGCCAAACGTGGCAAGCCCGCGCGCATCATCGCCAAGGTCAACGCGCTGGTCGATCCGCCCTTGATTCAGGCTCTTTACCGCGCTTCGCAGGCGGGTGTGGAAATTGACCTGATCGTCCGCGGGCAATGCGCCTTAGTACCCGGCTTGCGCGGTATCAGCAGCCACATCCGCGTGCGCAGCATCGTTGGCAGGTTCCTCGAACACAGTCGTATTTTCTATTTCGAAAACGGAGGCGAACCTGAAATCTTTCTCGGCAGTGCGGACTGGATGCAGCGCAATCTTTACGAGCGCGTGGAAGTTATATTTCCCCTGAAAGATTCGACGCTGAAGCAACGCATCATCCACGAAGTGCTGGCCGCTTATCTCGAAGACACACGGACGGCACGGGTCCTCGGCCCGGATGGCAAATTCACTCGCCCGCGCCACGCCCGCAACGGCCACGGCGTTTCAGTGCAGGAAAAACTGATGCGTGCTGTACAGCTGCCAACACACGCAGCGACGAGCCGAGCAAGCAAATCTAGAAATGGCAAGGTACCCGAAATTTTGGCCCCCGCTCCGCCGAGTAAGCCCGAATCCGACGAAGGCGCTGACTCGATGTCTCACGACACCTTCAGTGCCGCAGTGTGAGTCGCATCGAAAACTAGATCCGGAGTCTGACGGACTCGGGATGAACCGCAACCAAGCCGTCGAACCGGCTGAAATCGGCTGCGTTGAACGTAAGAATATGACGCAAGCCATGCACATACATCACTACGGCGAGCCGCGCATCGTGAACTTGCACGCCAGTCACGCGTTGCTTCACCACAATTTTGCGCCATTCGCGGTATACGGCGTCGCATTGCGTGGAGCGGGATCTTTGTATCCACGGATAGAAGCCTTGCCTTGGGATTTTTGTGTAGATTTCCTTGCTTCGCATGGGGATTTTGCCTTAAGAAGAAAGCGCGGCCGAAAAGCAAGAAATACGCTTCCGTTGCTTCGCTGGAAACGGAAGTCTGTGACGCAGTTGAAGATAGCTCCCATCGCGCTTGGCGCACCAATTGCTCTCCTGCTTATTTCCCCGCTATAGCCAGTACAGTCTCTGGAGGTCGTTCCCGTATCTCTTCTACGTTTGCATGCGCGCGATCTAAGAACAGGAATCCGGTCATTGGAGCTAAGGGAAGAGCTTGTAATGCAAGTCTTGAACCAGCAGTTTTTTTTGGCCGCACGCGTCGTGCTGAGCACCGTGCTGACACTAGCTTCGGGATATTGCTCGCGCGCTCAAGAAGAACCGTCCGCCATAAAATCCGACGCACCACTGGCCGACGAGTCTCAAGAGCCGCAACCAGAAGACGCGAAATCCGATTTGCCCGACGCTCCGCACACTCTGCCAGTGCCAGCACGCCGCATAACCATGCCGGAACGGTTCCGTATTTACCGCCACTCGGTTTTCAATCCCGATTCGCTGCTTGCCCCGGCTTTCGGCGCGGCGGTGGCTCAGGCGAGTGATGAGCCTCCGGAGTGGGGCCAGGGAGCTTCGGGCTACGGAACTCGTCTCGCATCCGGTTACGGCCGCCTGGTCATCAACCGTACGATTCGTTTCGGTGTCGCCGCGCTGGACCACGAGGATCCGCGATTCAGTTACTCGAATGAAGCCGGATTCTGGCGGCGCTTCCGCTATGCCTCGATTCATTACGTAGCAGCGCGCACGGACAGCGGTAAGCGAATTCCCGCCTTTTCACGGTTTGCGGGTACCTATGGAGCCGCGTTCATAGCCAATGAATGGTACCCGGAGAGCCGCGCCAACACCGGCCATGCCCTTATGCGTGGCAGCACGGCGCTGGCGGCAGGATGGGGCTGGAACGTGTTCCGCGAATTCTGGCCTGACATCAAGAGAACGCTCCGCCACCGCAAGGACCGGCAAGACTGACTCGGTCCGCGCTGAAGAAAACTTTTGAGCTTGTTTGCCTATTTACAGACCGCCATTGCTCTACTCCAGCCTGACACGCTACAATTGAAGGTTCAGGAGGAGTGTGTTTGTGCTAACGATTCGTCTGTCTCGGTTTGGGAAGAGAAAGAAGCCTTTTTATCGCGTGGTGGTGATCGAAAGTTCGCGCGCCCGCAATGGCCGCGTGGTGGAAGCCGTGGGCACTTATGACCCGCTTAAGAAGCCCGCGGAAATCAAGCTGGATGCCGAGCGCGTAAAGTACTGGCTCGGTTCGGGGGCTCAGCCGAGCGATACTGTGCGCAGCTTTATCCGTCTGCAAAAAATCACCTAGCCGTTAGCCATTCACGCATCGCAGTTTGGGCATCTTTTAAGACCCCCCCGCGGCAGTTGGGGGGTTTTGCATCTGTGACTTTGCATCTAATTACGGGGTAGTTCTCGCTGGAGGTTGAACGTCGACACGCGCCGTCCCGGGTAGATTGCCTGCCTGGGGCTCTCTGGACGGATTGGTCTGGACTGTAGCCATGCGGGCGATCTGGAACGATCCGTTGATCCTGGAACTCTACCCGGGTGCGGGGTTAGTACTTGCAAACCCTGCGCTAAAAAAGGAGGTGCCTGATGAAAGAACTCGTCGAAACCATTGCTCGGGCACTCGTGGATCATCCGGAAGACGTAAAGGTACAGACCGTCGACGGTCCGCAAGCGACCGTGGTCGAGCTCCGCGTCCATCCCGAAGACCTCGGCAAAGTCATCGGCCGCCAGGGCCGCACCGCTAAAGCCATGCGCACCCTTCTCGGGGCTTCCGGCATGAAGTTTCATCGCCGCTTCACCCTCGAAATTCTCGAGGGCTAAGCCGGCCCTCGCATGACTTCTCCAACCGGTCCGTCCGAGCAGCAATTCGTCACCGTAGCCCGCATCCTCCGCGCACGTGGCAACAAAGGCGAAGTCGCCGCCGAACTCCTCACCGATTTTCCCACCCGCCTTCATGAACAAAAGGAAGTTTTTCTCTCTGCAAATTCCGGCGCCCCGCGAAAAGTAACCTTGCAATCGTTCTGGGTGGACCGCAATCACCCCGGCCAATGCGTTTTTCACTTCGCGGGCGTCTCCTCCATCAACGACGCCGAAAAGCTGCGCGGCTGCAACGTTCAGCTTCCCTGGGAGCAGCGCGCCGAACTTCCCTCGGGCAGCTACTTTGTCACCGACTTGATCGGCTGCTCCGTCTTCGAAGTCCCGACCGCCACTCCGCTCGTAAGCTCCTCGCCATGTTCTCTCGCGGAATCTCCCGCCTTCCTCGGCCGAGTCCGCGACGTCTATTTCCCCGGCGAAGGCCAGCAAGGCACCCCGCTGCTCGCTCTCGATACTCCCCAAGGTGAACTTCTCATCCCACTAGCTGAAGACATCTGCCAAAAGATCGATCTCCACGCCCGCCGCATCGAAGTCTTGCTGCCCGAAGGCCTCCGCAACCTTGATCATGGTTAGGCTCTAACACCGCTCCGTCCAACTTTCTCAAGAATTGTCATTCCGAGCGAAGCGAGGAATCTGCTTTTCTCTTTCAGCCTGATAAACTTCCAACCGATGCGCTTCGACCTGATTACTATCTTCCCCGAATTCTTCGCCGGCCCGCTCGAGCACGGCATCGTCCGTCGCGCCCGCGAAGCCGCCATCATCGATATCCTCATCCAGGATCTGCGCGAATTCACCAAAGACCGCCATCGCACCGTCGACGATCGCCCCTTTGGCGGCGGCGAAGGCATGGTCCTCAAGCCCGAACCACTCTTCGAAGCAGTCGAATCGCTCCTCGGCCATTCCATTGGCGACGCCACCTCCAGGCCAGCGCTCGACGCCAACACCGCCATCGTCCTGCTCTCCGCCGCCGGCAAGCGCTTCACCCAAGAAACCGCCCGCCGCTACGCGCAACTCGACCGCATCCTTTTCCTTTGCGGGCGCTACGAAGGCGTCGATGAACGCGTCGCCGAACATCTCGCCACCGAAGAAATCTCCATCGGCGATTTCGTTCTCTCCGGCGGCGAACTCCCCGCCGCTCTCGTGGTCGACGCCGTCACCCGCCTGCTCCCCGGCGCTCTCGGCAACGAAGCCTCTTCGCAAAATGAATCCTTCAGCCTGCTCGAGCGCGCCGAAAAATCGCAGACCGCCGCTCTCCACAAAGCGCTCTCCCATGGCCGCACCCTGCTCGATTTTCCCCACTACACCCGCCCCGCCGACTATCGCGGCTGGAAAGTCCCCGAGGTCCTCATCGGCGGCAACCACGCCGAAGTCGCTAAGTGGCGCCACCGCATGGCCCTGGAAAAAACTCTTCGCAATCGCCCCGACCTGTTTCCTGAAGAAAAAAGGCCTGCCTGAGAAGCGGGCGGCTTGAATTTTTGGATCGTGCCACAATACGCCAATTTTCAAACTGATCCGGACACCTCGTTTGTATCCACTGGCAAATTCTCCGCAAAATGTCTATAATATTGGTTTGTCTCAGAAGAGCTGGCCCCGCCTGAGCGGGTCTGCAGGGAATACGAAAATGAATCCGGTGATTCGCAAACTACATGAAGCGCAGCTGCGCAAAGATTTGCCTGAGTTTCGCGCGGGCGACTCCGTCCGCGTCAACGTCCGCCTCCTCGAAGGCGAAGGCGAAAAGGTCAAGGAACGCATCCAGGCCTTTGAAGGCGTGGTCATCTCCAAGAAAGGCCGTGCTTCTAGCGCTACCTTCACCGTCCGCCGCGTCAGCTTTGGCACCGGCGTAGAACGCATCTTCCCGCTCCATTCGCCGTCTATCTCCTCCATCGAAGTTACCGGCAAGGGCCACGTCCGCCGCGCCCGCCTCTATTACCTGCGCGACCTGCGCGGTAAAGCGGCCCGCATCAAGCGAGCCGGCAAAGCCCGCGAAGAAGCCGAAGTCGCCACCGCAACCACCGCCGCCCAGTAGTCCTGCGCCAACACTTTCGCGCCGCCCCGAGCTAACCCCTCGGGGCGCTTCCATTTTCTGTGCGTGCATCATAGGCCGGAGCTTTCAACCGGTGCCGCATCCTTCACGTCTTTTGTGAAGGGTGCGAGTTTTGACCTCTTAGCGGCCTCTCTGTGCTTAGACCTTCCGCCCTGCGCTTTGAAACTTTAGACTTTCAACTTTGAACTGTCTTCTCCCGCTCCAAACAAACCTTCTTCCCTGCAAAATCACCTCATACACCGCCAGTGGCGCCACCCAGCACAGCCACCCCACGCTCGTCAACGCATCGCCGGAATTTTAACCGAGCTTGGCCGTGACTCCCGGCAGCAAATCCGTGATGAAGCGAAACGTCACAAAGGCGAACGCCACCAGATACGACCGGATCATCCACTCCTTGTGCAGTACCACCTTCCGGCGCACGATGGCCGCCCACGCTACGCCGGTCGTCAGGATCCACGCCGTCGCCAGACCCATCAGCGGAATCCCAAAACTGCGCGGCGTTGTATATACCGCCATCAGAAACACCCCAACAATCCCCACCGCCGCTGCCGCCAGATACACTCGCCCCGTCCAGCGATGGAAGCGCATCGCACGCTGCCGAAACCCGATCCACAGTTGCAGCGTGCCGCTAATCAGCGCCACGATCCCGCCGCCGATGTGGGTAATCAGGCGGAAACGGCCAGAAGCCGCTAAATTGTTTCGCGTCGAACTGAAAGAAATATGGCAGGGCATAGTGCCAGATAAATCGTGCAGCTACACGCTGACCATCACCAACAGAACAATTGTGACCACTCGCGTGTGACCACTCGCGAAGGGGACCTCTTTCGTTCGGTGACTCTTCAGCCCGATACCGTTGCGCAAGAGGCCACGCCAACACCTCGCTGGTTGTAATTTCCAGGGGAAGATTGACCCGTGAGCCAAAACCTGGCCGCGAGTCTCTGCAAAATCCGTCCCGCTGTCAACATCCCTTGTCTTCGTTCTTTATGGAGTCAGGTTTTCAGCCCTGACAAAGAGTACTGCGATCGGCCACCCAAAAAGAGCGCTTGAATATTCGAGTTTCGAATTTCGGGTTTCAATCGAGCGCGGGTGCCACCTCCCTTACCCTCGTGTGAAGGGTACGGGTCTTGACTTTAACGCCTTCCCGCTGGCAACCACCGCTTGCTCTTCGCTTTGCATTGTGTTCACTTCGATGTCCACACCCCAGCCCGTACTAGTTCCCTGCCGCACTCAACCGCACTTGGGAAGGTCAGATGATTCTGATCACAGGCGCTACCGGCGCTCTTGGCCTCGAACTGACGAAAAACCTCTTTGACAGAAGTTTGCCTGTTCGTGTTTCTGTTCGTGACCGCTCACGTGCCAAGTCCCTCTCGTTTCCGGGGATTGAACTGGTAGTGGGCGATTTTGTCAGGCCCTCAACGTTTGATAGCGCGCTGGCCGGCGTGGATCAACTCTTCCTCCTGAACCCTTGCTCCCCTCAACTTGAACAACCGCTGTGCAACTTCGTCGATGCGGCCAAACGCGCTCGAGTCAAACACATCGTAAACCTTTCCCAGTTTGGCACCGACGCCGGCGCCTCGGGGCGCTATTTGCGCTATCACGCTGCCGTCGAATACCACATCATGAAATCGCGCATCCCTTGCACTTTTCTGCGCCCTAATCTTTTCATGCAGAGCCTGCTTTGTTTCCGTTCCATCATCTCTTCTCAGGGGGCGCTGTTTGCATCCGTAGGAACCGCCAAAGTGAGTGCCATTGACGTCCGCGACGTCGCCGCCGTCGCCGTTGCCACTCTGACTCAGTCCATACATGAGGGCAAGACCTACGAGCTCACCGGACCCGAACCTCTCTCCTACGCCGAGATGGCCAGCCAGCTCTCGCAGGCTCTTGGAAAAACCGTCAAGCACATCGATGTTCCTCCGCAGAACACGCTGCAGACTCTGCTCGACCTGGGCGTCCCCGCTTGGCGTGCTGATGCCTTGATGGATGGCTACGACCACTACCGCCGCGGCGAGGCCGCCGCCGTTACCACTACCGTGTACGACGTTATCCAGCGTGAGCCGACGGGCTTCTCTCAATTTGCCGCTGACTATGCCCATCAATTCCTTCGAAAGGCCGCCGGAGCGTAACCCCGCGCGCACCCGGCGCGATTCCGTTACCCCGCGTTACTGGCTTCTCCGTTTCGCCCGCCGTCGCATTTCGAATAGAATGCTCCACCATGAGCTCTGGCTTCCACGTGGATGCCGGTCCGATCGCCATTGACGTCCAGCTCGACGACTCCGGCATCCACCTCCAACGCAACACTTTCGGCCGTAACCACGCTGAGTCCATCCCCTGGGACAAGATCACCGGGGCCACACTGATCCGCCCTGCAAAAGAAGACCCCGCCGACGAACAAAAAGAAGAGCGCATGGCCCAATTCCTGGGTCCCCAGGCCGTTCAAAGATTTTACGAACTGCAAGACAAAGTCGGCCAGATTTTCGTGGCGTACCGCGACGAAAAAAATGGCCTTCAGCAGGCGGAAATTCCCGCGCTCCTCACCGATTCGTCTTACCTGCAGGAATTTCAAACCCGCCTCGGTCCCCGCTGGCTCGGCGAAAGCAAAAGCCGTGATCAAGTTGACAAAAAACTGCACACCAATCCCGGCTTCTTCAGAACAATTTTTGTACTCGTCGCCTTGCTGGGTATCCTCACGGCCATAGCGGCCGTCGGCCTGCTTGGATTTCTCGGCCCCATTCTGAATTTCATGTCCATTCAGAAAATGCTGCTGGACCTCCAGGACGGAAATTTCGTCAGCCTGGGCTACCGCGTCGCCAGCTACGTCGCCCTCTTCTTCATGGGCTACTTGCTGCACCGCGTCATCCGCGGCAAACTCGACGCCATGAAGCGCGCTCGCCTTTCGCGGCCGCCGTTCACGCCCTAGTTCTTCTGCTCTGCAACATTCGCGTATCACGCTAAAGCAGTCATTCAGAATTCCGTTAGGTAATCACCGATGATGTCCCGAGTAATGCTTTGGCCATTCGCGTGTCAGATCGTCGATTCGCGGCAGCGCGCGGCAATCTAAAATTGAGTTAGGTCATGGCCCCTCCCCGCACATACGCGTGGATCGCCGCAGTGTCCCTCTCTGTCCTCGGCGTCTATGCGATTCTCTCCCTCACCCTGCCTCAGGGCGAGTCTCTGAACGCTTTCGGCAACATCATGCAGTGCCTGGTGCCGCTGCTGGCCAACGCCGGGCTGCTCCTGAATGCCGGCACCCCCCACTGGCGCCGCAACGTTTTCTGGATGCTCACCGCCATGTCCTGCACGTTGTGGATGATCGGGCAGTTCCAGTGGACTTACTATGAAGTGTATTTGCACCAGCCACTGCCGGATTTGTATCCCGGCGACATTATTTTTTTCCTGCGGGGCGTGCCGCTGATGGCGGCGCTGGCGTTGCGCCCGCATTTAAAGCGCGGCGAGATGCAGCTGCGTTTCGGTTATCTGGATTTTGTGCTGCTGCTGTCCTGGTGGGTTTTCCTGTACGTGTTTGTGGTGCTGCCTTGGATGTACGCGGAGCCGTCCCTCGGCCAGTACAACTTCACTTACGACGTGATCACCAACGTGCAGAACATGGTCACGGTGATCTGGTTCGGCGTGTTGTGGCTGCAGAGCCGAAGCGCCTGGCGTACGGTGTACGCACATCTCTTTGGCGCGGACGTGATGTACATGATGTCCTCGCTGATCATCAACGTCGGCATCAGCCTGAAGGAATATCGCACGGGCAGTTTGTACGATCTGCCGCTGATGGCGTCGTTTTTGTGGTTTGCCGCGGCGGGACTGATCGCCTACAAGAATCGCGATTTGCTGGACGCTGCGACGGTGACGCCCACCGAGAGCGAGCAGAAAAAGAGCGAGAGCACGGTTGCTTCGCGGCTGGCGCTGGCCGCAGTGGTTTCGCTTCCGGCTTTTGCGATTTACACGCTGAAGTTTTCGCACGACAGCGCCGCCGTGAAGGAATTCCGATTGCTGACCGTGCTTGTTGCGGCAGTGCCTCTGGGCGCGCTGGTTTTTTTACGGCAACATCTGGCGGACAGCGATCGCGCGCGGCTACTGGCGCGAGCGGAACAATCCGTGGAGAATTTGCAGCGTTTGCAGGCGCAGATGGTGCAGACGGAAAAACTGGTTTCGCTGGGCCAACTGGCAGCCGGCGCGGCGCATGAAATCAACAATCCGCTGACGGCGATTCTCGGCTACTCGGACCTGCTGGCCGATGATGCGTCGCTGCCGGAAAAAACGCGTGGCGTTGCGGGGAAAATCAGAGATCAAGCGCGGCGCACCAAAACGCTGGTGGGAAATCTGCTGAGTTTTGCGCGGCAAGTTCCGGCGGAGCGGACGCTGCTGGATCTAAATACCGTGGTGAACAACGCGGTGCAGTTGCGCGCGCTGGATTTGAAACATTCCGGTGCGAAAATCGAACTAAAATTGGAATCAGTCTTGCCGGGAGTACGCGGCGACGGCAACCAGCTCATGCAGGTGTTTTTCAACATTATCAACAATGCGGTGGACGCGATGGATTCGCACAGCGGCGGCGGAACGCTGACCATCAAGACGCTGCGCGATCGCGCCAATGTGGTAATTTTGTTTTCGGATACGGGGCCGGGGATCAAGGAACCGTCCCGCGTCTTCGATCCTTTCTATACCACCAAGCCGATTGGAAAGGGCACAGGGCTGGGGCTCAGCATTTGTTTTGGAATCGTACAGGAGCACGGCGGAAAAATTCTCTGCTACAACGGTCAGGAAGGTGGCGCGGTGTTCCGCGTGGAGCTGCCCGCGGTGCTGGCCGCACTACCCACGCGCGACGCTCTAGTCGCCGGCAGCTCCTCAGTAGCAAAGAACTTTTGAAATTGGCATACCGTCGCAGAGAGGAAAAGTAACGCCACTGATCGCGGGACAACACCACACGGTGGAGCTAATTCCTCCCCTTCCGCACGCGAATCCAGACAAGCAAATGAGCGATTTGGTATTTTTGAGACATGTGTGGGCTGGCCGTCCGGCAAAGCGTGTTAGATTCGATGATTGTCCCGAACGGAGCGCTGACGGATGCCTGACATTGCGATCGCAACGGATAAGTTGACGCGGAAGTTTGGCGAGCTGACGGCTGTAGACGGCGTGGACCTGCAAGTGGAGTCGGGGCAGTTCTTCGGGTTTTTGGGGCCGAACGGGGCGGGCAAATCCACAACAATCAAGATGCTGACGGGGCTGCTGGTTCCTACGACCGGACGAGTGTCGCTGCTGGGGATGGATTTTGCGCAGCATCCGGTAGAAGTGAAGCGACAGATCGGCGTGGTACCGGAAGGAATGGGGCTGTTCGAACGGCTGACGGCGCCGGAGTATCTGGAATTTGTTGGGCGGATGTATGGACTGGACAAACCGACCACACGGAAACGCAGCGACGAGCTGCTGGAGTTCATGCAACTGGCGGACCGGTCGAAGACGCTGATCGCGGACTATTCGCATGGCATGCAGAAAAAGCTGGCACTGGCAGCGGCGGTGATCCACGGGCCGCGGATCTTGTTTCTGGACGAGCCGTTTGAAGGAGTGGACGCGCTGGCGGCAGGAGCGCTGAAGGAATTGCTGGGGCGGATGACAGAGCGCGGGGTGACGATTTTTCTGACGTCGCACGTGTTGGAAATTGTGGAGCGGCTGTGCAGCCATGTGGCCATCATCCGTAGAGGACGGCTGGTGGCGCAGGGTTCGATTGACCAATTGCGCGCCGGAGTACCGGGAGCGGAGGGGCGAACGTTGACGCTGGAAGACATTTTCCTATCGGTGGTGGGTGAAGGTGCGGACCGGCCACAGGTGGAGGAGTTGACGTGGCTGACGTGACCGTTGCGCCGCGTGAGGGATACGGGAACGCGACTTTGCCGAACCTGAAAGAGCAACTGAAGCTGGTTGCCTGGCTGCGCTGGCGGT
>Ga0207641_10002478_pt1 | contig 17055 bp, 14 predicted proteins | sample KBSSwiS62_FD_184306 | JGI IMG/M metagenome (GOLD analysis project Ga0207641, IMG submission 184306) | Switchgrass rhizosphere microbial communities from Kellogg Biological Station, Michigan, USA - KBS Switchgrass S6-2 (SPAdes) (version 2) | ecosystem: Host-associated > Plants > Roots >... | reverse complement strand
TTTGTTGTAATTCATCCACAGATTTCTGAAAAATATTTGATAAAGATCCTAGTGCAAGGTCGAGGATGGCATCGTCATCTTTATTTTCTAATGGCCATGCCTGTGGCCCGCCAACCCAGCCGGTAAGCAATGGATAAGATGAAGGTGACTGCGTCCACCATGTCGGAATAATTTCATTAGTAAGCAGAAACCCGATACCCTTTCTTTTCTTTTCCCAGAAAGATGAATTGCAACCAACTAACAAAACATATTCAAACTCCAATCCTTTTGAACCATGAACCGTCATCAGGTTAATGCCTTTATCACTTCCGCTAACCTGCACCAATGGTAATTTGATATCTTCTTTCTCCATCATGTCGATTAGGTTCACTAAATCCTGAAGATGAAGAGATGGGTTGCGGTGTGTTTCGTCTTTTACAAAATCAAATAATCCTGTTAATATTTGCAATTGCCAATGTTTATCTGGGCTTTGCATGATATGATTTAATATTCCTGCATTGCGAATAATACTTTCAAATAATTGCTGCAACGTTGTGTTTGATACATCTGCTATAAGGTTTTCAATAATAGCAGAAGCATTTTTTAATCCACTGTGTAAGGATTGGCTGAAAAGATCTTTTGCAGGCATGTTTGCTTTTTCTGAAAGCAATTGACGGATGGAAGTTTTGTTTTCATTGTATCTTCTGTTGGCAACTTCCATGGTGAGTTTTGCAATTTCAATGGAAGGAATTCCAAACCAATCGAAATGCAGTATTTCAAAAAGCATTTCATCGCCGCTGTATGGAATGTCATGCTCGGAAGCGAGATAACGAAGAATAAGAATTATTTTTTTTGCAAATGGTAGCTCAAGAATGTTGAGATGGCGTTTACTATACACAGGAATATTCAGCAACTTAAAATATTGCGCCAGCTCTTCACCGTATTTATTTTCTTTATAGATAATTCCGATTCTTCCGGGAGCAACATTTTGTGCGACAAGATCCTGAACCTGTTTTGTAATTCCGATCATTTCCTGCCGTTGCGTATCATATTCTCGGATATGCGGCGGATGTTTTAAAGAACTGATTCCTTCCCTGCTTGATAATAATTCTTTTGTTAATCCTTCAATTTTATTTACTAATCGCTCATCATTACGGGCGATCAAGGTCTTCGAAATATCCAATATCGGTTGAGTTGAGCGATAATTATTTGTGAGCACTACTGTCAGCAAATCATTTTTGTAATTGCCTGCAAAGTCCATCATATTTTCCACGTTGGCACCCTGGAAACGATAAATACTTTGATCGTCATCACCCACAACAAAAACATTTGGCTTGTCCCAATAGCTGATTAATAATTCAACCAGTTTATTTTGTGTTCCACTTGTGTCCTGGTATTCATCAACTAAAATGTATTGATATTTTTCCTGGTAATTGGCCAGCAGGTTTGCATTTTCCTGGAATGCTTTTATCACCCAATTGATCATATCATCAAAATCATAACGGTTGTTTTTGCGCATCAGTTGCTGAAACCGATCGAACTCACCAATCGCAGCCCGCAACTTTTCCATCCGTTCATTCTCTTCCTGAATTTTATCTCTTTTTAAATCACCTGCATTAAACTCTTTGTATTTTCTTTTATAAATAAATTCATCACGGGTTGGCAAATCGTTAAGGTATTCATCAATCTTTGAACTGATAAATTCTGGTGTCCATCCTTCCCGTTTCATTGTGCTGAATAATGATTGCAGGTTGTTCACTTCAAAATAAACATCACCCCTGTATCTTTTCAAAGCATGATTCTTTGGAAACGCATCAATCAGTTCTTTATATAACTGAATTTTTTCCAAATCAGAAACAGCGTCCAAAACAGTTTTTTCGAACAGGGATAAATTTTCCTGTATCACATCATTGCAAAATGCATGAAACGTATAAATATTTACTTTGTAAGCATCTGGTCCAATTAAATTCAACAAGCGCCTCCGCATGGCTACCACACCTGCATCGGTGTAGGTGAGACAAAGAATATTTTCAGGTAATGCATCTGTATCTAAAAGAATTCTTCCAATCCGGCTGGCAAGAATTTGGGTTTTGCCCGTGCCTGGTCCGGCGATAACCATAACGGGTCCCTCAATAGTATCAACAGCAATTCGTTGCTGTTCATTCAAACGTTCATATTCTTCTCTGAATCTTCTTTCTAATCTTTCTTTATTAAATGACATTTACCGGTGAACTTTTTGTTATAGAAAAGGTTATTGAAACGAATTTAATTCATTAATTGCCATGGCAGCACATTCCATTAAAAGCGTTCAAAAAATTCCGGTGTCTTTAGAAATCGCATGGAATTATTTTTCCAATCCCACTAATCTAGGGGCTATAACACCTGCGTATATGGGCTTTAAAGTTATTTCCAAACACTATGGCGACACAATGTACGCAGGACAAGTAATTGAATATAAAATAAGACCTGTTTTAAGTATTCCTATTTATTGGATGACAGAAATAACCCAAGTCAAAGACAAAGAATATTTTATTGATGAGCAACGGTTTGGTCCATATAAATTATGGCATCACCAGCATCATTTTAAGGCAATTGGAGGTGGCGTTGAAATGACAGATATTGTTCACTATAAAAATCCGTTTTGGATATTTGGAGATATTGCAAATGCTTTATTTGTAAAAAATAAACTGAAGCATATATTTGATTACCGGTATAAAAAAGTGGAAGAATTGTTTGGTAAGTGGTTATTAACCAACGATTGAAATCGCTTTGTTTGATTTAAGAATTTCCTTGTTTATATTTGAGCGCCTTACCTATAAAACAAGCGATGAACCCAGTTAAATCCACCTTTCTATTTTTATTCATTATTGCTACCTGTAGTACAAATGCACAACTGCAACTGCCATATTTATTTGAGAAGGACGATAGTCTTCTCAAAAAGAAATATTTTGAGCAAGCTTCTCAAAAGCAAAATACGCTCATAGCTTCCCTTGATAAAAAGTATAAAGATGAGTATAAAAAAATTTATGTAAAACGCTTTGAACAAATAAGCGAATTATATAAAAGTCGCCGGGTCATTACGGAACCGGAAGCGCATGATTATCTTCAAGCTATCCTAAAAAAAATAATTGATGTAAACCCGGAACTGAAGGCGCTTGATATCCGTTTAACATTTTCCCGTGACTGGTGGCCAAATGCATATAGCATGAGCGAAGGAACGCTGATCGTTAATGCCGGTCTTGTGGTTTACCTGCATAATGAAGCTGAACTGGCTTTTGTACTTTGCCACGAGTTGTCTCATTATTATTTGGACCATAGCGGACAAGCGATTAAAAAATATATCGATGCAACGAACAATGAGGATCTACAAAAGGAATTGAAGCGTTTATCAAAGGAAGAGTTTCGTGTAAATGAGCAACTTTCAAAACTTTCCCAGTCTTTAATTTTCGATAGCCGTAAACATAGCCGAAGCAATGAAGCCGAAGCGGATATGCAAGCATTACAGTTTATGAAGAAAACAGGCTATGATTGTCAGGCTATCATTACAACTTTGAAAATGTTTGACAAAGTTGATGAGCTGTCTTTTTTTAAACCATTAGATATTGAAGCGGTCTTCAATTTCAAAGAATATCCTTTCAAAAAAAAATGGATACAAAAGGAATCTTCTATTTTCGGCCAGCTTGATGAATCTGAATCGTCAGTTGGTCCAAACGAAAAGGACTCTTTAAAAACGCATCCGGATTGCACAATGAGAATTGCGTTAGTGAGAGATTCAATTAATGCCTCTGGAAAAAATAAAAATTTATTTATAGTAAATAAAATCTTATTTAATCAATTAAAAAAAGATTTTATAAATGAAATAACCGAAGAGTGTTTTAAAGAAAATAATCTAAGTCGAAATCTTTATTACAGTTTGCAACTATTGGAGCAAAAGGAAAACACATCGATGGCAGTATTTTCTGGAGCCCGTTGTTTGAATATGATTTATGAAAAACAACAGCAGCATAAACTGGGGCTTGCGATTGATACAGAAAATAAAAATTATCCCGAAGATTACAATTTGCTGCTTCGCATGCTTGCCAGATGGCGGCTGGACGAAATTGCTGCTATTAATAATAATTTTTGTAAACAATACAGGGACGAGATGAAAGACTATCCTGGTTTTGCTGAAGAAGCCAGCAAAGCATCCCGCTTCAACAACTGATTCTTTATTTTTTAATAAAAACCAAAACATGAAAATTTTAATTGTAACAATTTTTACGCTTATGCTCGCTGCGGTTACCGTTTCCGCTCAAAAACTATCTATTGAAAATGTTCAGAAAGTGGCACTCAGAAATTCTGATGCTATTAAAGAAGGCTCTGAAGTGAAAGGGTATTATTTCTTTTATGTCAGTGATAAAATTGACAAGAAAACAAATGAATACACGCTGCAGATTACGGATAATAACTTAAAAAAATTGAAGGATATTAAATTTCAGGATTCAAAACATGTACGGATACTTGAATCGTCATTTAATGGATCAGATTTGATTTTCCTCATGTATAATGATGATGAAAGAACGTTTGAATACCAGGTATATGGTGCGGACGGAAAGAAGAAACATTCTTACATGCGCCAACTGACCAAGAAAGAAGAGCGGTTCCTTGAAAGTACTTACGGTGCTATGGATGATGATGAGCAAACTTATAAAGGATTATATCCAATTGATGGAAGAGGCTTTATTTCTAATACGCCAAGCCGTGAGGATAAAGATTATACTTTCCAGATTGATTATTTTGCAACTGATAAAAAGAAAACCTGGACTTACACACCAACAGACGGGGGTAAAAAATTTATCGGTGATTATTTAGGGGCCTTCAATGGAGTTGTCTATATAGAAATATTGAGATATGGCGGAGCATTTGATCAAAAACCTGATTCTTATATGATTGGTCTTGATCTGGAATCAGGAAGAAAATTATTTGAAAAGCCTACTGATTCGAAATACAGATTTTATCCTGCAAGCATGTCACTCATAAATGGAGGGAAGGCATATGTATTCGGTGAATATTTTGATTTGAACGATAACGTAATGAAAGATAAATCAAAAGGATTTGCATTTTGGGGAATTGATGAGAAGGGATCTATTACTAGCGAAAAATATGTTTCATGGGAATTGGATATGGGCAAATATCTTGATGTGACATCAAAAGGGAAAATTGCAGATTTTGGTTTTATGTATTTACATAGTATGGTTCAAACTGCTGATGGAAAAATTTATGCAGTAGGTGAAGGATTTAAAAAAGTAGCCAGTGGGATCGGTATTGCAAGTAAAATATTAACGGGAGGAAGAGGTCTTAGCGCATTGAAAATAAAAGTAACAGATATGATATTACTCAGCTTTGACAGTGAGTTTAACATAAGAGGTGCTAAAATTTATGATAAAAATTCTAACAATGTTGAATTGCCAGGTGGATATGAAGTTGTGAGCACACCGCTTATGGGAAAAATTATAAAATATTATTACGGCGAGTTTGATTATGCCTACACGCAGGTTAATGCAGATAAAACTTCATTTACTGTTTGTTACAGTGATTATGTCAGGGGTAAAGATTATAAGGGAGGAACATTTAATTCTATTACGTACAACGAAGGAAAGTTTACTACAGATAAAATCAACACAAAATCTGATGCAACAAGAACGGGTGTGTTGCCTGGAAAACAAGGACAAGTTTTATTAATGGAATATTATAAAAAAGACAAAAGATTGGATGTTCATTTCGAAAAACTGAATTAAAAAAAGGGTATAACAATAAAAAAAGGGAAAGCAAATTTGCTTTCCCTTTTTTTATTAATTCAAATATAATTATTTCAATCCGGCTCTTTTTCGTAGCTCCGCAATTGGCATCACCATCATTCTGCCAATTACTTTATCTCCACGATAGGTAATCACTTTCATTGCTACTGCATCTTTCGGAACAGTGAGAGGCTCTTTATAAGCAGGATAGAAATTATCAGGAAGAGAATTATCAAAGCTATAGTGAATAGATAAGCCATCTACTTCGGTACTTAATTTCACAATGATTGTTGAAGTATCTTTTTTACTTACATCAAATATTGCATCATACATGCTCGGTGCATATTTTACCTGCGCCTGATCAAAACGTTCCATTTGCTTTTCAACTCTTGGAACAAAATTTCCCCAGTTCCTTTTTTCCTTGGGGCTCCATAATGCTTCGGCAATTGCGAATGCCCTTGGCCATGTCATGTATTGGGCCTGCCGCATATTATAAATTTGTTCGGACCACAAATTTGCTTGCCCACCTTTTATCAATGATGGATTTACACTATCTGGAACCGGATCAAACTGATAAGCTTTTTTCAAACGCAGCGTTGCGTATACTGGCGGTTCCATTATTGCGTCGCCCTGCATATAATCTATGTAGGCAAAATCCGTTGGGCTCATTACCACTTCATGTCCTTGTTTGGCTGCTTCAATCCCACCTTTCATTCCTCTCCAGCTCATTACTGCTGCATTTGGTGCCAAACCCCCTTGCAATATTTCATCCCAACCTATCATTTTCTTTCCTTTGGAATTGATTATTTTTTCAACCCTTTTCACAAAATAGCTTTGTACTTCATCTAGTGATTTCAAGTTTTCTTTTTTCATCAATGCTTTTATCTGGTCACTTTTTTCCCAAAAATTTCTTGCTGTTTCATCTCCACCCATATGTATATAACCAAACGGAAATAATTGCGCAACTTCTGTAAATACTTTATCAAGAAATTCATAAGCTTTTTCATTTGCAGGACAAATGGTGTTGTCCAGTGTTCCATAAAAATGCTGACCACCACCAGGCCATATCATAAATTGCTCACCCGAATTAACAGCATACATTCCGGGTGTGCAAGAAAGTTCGGGATAGGAAGCAATAGCGGCAAGGCTGTGCCCGGGTATATCAATTTCAGGAAGAATATTTACAAAACGATCGCTGGCATACTGTACTAATTCTTTTATGTCGTCATGTGTATAAAAACCGCCGTAGTTGCGTGGCTCATCAGCAGATGGCGCTGAAAATTTTCCGAAGGTTCCGGTTTTTTTTACATTCCATGCGCCAACTTCAGTAAGCTTTGGTAATGTTTTTATTTGCAAACGCCATCCCTGGTCATCAGATAAATGCAGGTGCAGCAGGTTGAATTTATATTTCACCATCTGGTCAATATAATCTTTCACTTCTGCCACAGCAAAAAAGTGACGGGACACATCCAGCATCAAACCCCGCCAGCCAAAGCGGGGATGATCTTCAATAGTAACAACCGGAACAACCCATTCCTTTACTGACTTTATAGTCTTAGTAAGCGCAATTTGTTTTGGAAATAATTGCAATAATGATTGAACGCCATAAAAAATTCCGGCTGGTTCTTTAGCAGTAATGGTGATGCGATCAGTTGCTACTTTTAGGTGATAGCCTTCTTTGGCAATTGAATTATCATCGGCAAGCGAAAGAAAAATCGAATTTTCTTTTGCTGCGGTTCCTTCTGTTACAGTTATATTATTTGTTTCGGTGCGGAGTTGTTTTGCAAGCGCATCTGCAATTTTTTTCAATTCAGCATTCTTTGTAAATATCAGTGGCACTTCATCACGCAGTGTAAAAATCCCGTCGCCTTCTTTCACAGAAACCGGCTGTGGAATAATAGAAATATTCCACGGGACCATTTTTTGACTGTTAGAATAAAGAGTATTACTTAGCAGAAATAAAATGAAGAATATTTTTTTCATAAAGCAAATTGTAGGTCACAAGTTACTTCTTTGAATTAAATAAAAAAGGCTGATAGAAAACTAGCAACTTTTTAAATATTATATCAATAAATGCTTTGATACCCGGCAATGAATTTGTCACTTTCAGCAGCTATAAACTTCAAACCAAAAACCACAAACTATTTTATCCAGGCATTCTCGAAATATATTTTTCAATTTGTTTTATCTGATCAACAATTTGAGATGTAGTAGGTTTCAAAGCTTTTGCTTTTCTAAAAAAATCTTTAGCAGCACGAAACTCTCTTTTATTCATCATGATGCTGCACATCTGTAAATAAGCAGCAGCTTCATTTTCTTTATCGGGTAATCCTTTTCGTATGGCTCCGCGGATATAACTCTCTGCCTGTTTCAAATCATTTTTCTGCATCATCAGCATTCCCATTTGCAACATGCTGGCACCTTCGGCTTCTTTCATTGGCATGCCCAAATCAAGACCTTTCTTCATGCTCTTTTCAGCACCATCAAAGTCTTGCTTCATCATAGCAATGTTTCCTTTCAATGTATAATATACCGAGCGGATAGGCTTGTATAATAAATTCGGAAATTTAATAGATGCCAGTACTTTTTCGGCACCATCCATATCACCACTTTCCATGTATTGCTGGATAAGGCGAAGCGGACCAAAAAAGAAATGTCCGAGTACTAAAACAACACCAACAAGATATAATGGAAACGCAGGCCAAAAGCTTCCCGCATAGTTTACATAAATACCAAGAGCTATCAGCACCAACCCAACCCACAGGCGGTATTTTATAAGCAAATTGTAAAACTTCATATCACTTTAATTAGGGCGGCAAAGATAAGGCCTTGCAGGAAATTTGACTTTACTCTTTAGCATCGTTTATTTCCAGCCAATAGCCGTCCGGATCTTTGAAATAAATCTGCTGAACCCCATCAACCCGTAGGGTGACAACGTTTTTTTCACCTGCCCAATTTTCATAGGCTATGTTGTTTTTTTTCAGCACTTTGATGAAATTATCGACTGACTCAACGGAAAAACACAAGTGTGTATTTTTTTCCTGGGACTGAATTTCCTTTGCACCTTGTATCAGGTGTAAATGGCTTTTGTAGCCGACACTCAACCACGTATGTCTGCCATCATGAAAGGGTTCGGGAATAGTGTCCAGTCCAATAATATTCATATAAAAATCAGTGGCCGTTTTCAAATTAACCACATAATGAGCGATGTGATTTAATACAGGCGACTTTTTTTGTGCAGAGATTTTACCGGAGATGCTCATACTTAACAGAAATAATAAAATTAGAGTGCTGTTTTTTTTCATATAACATTTATTGTTGAAAGGTATGAAATTGGTTTTGTTTAGTACGTGATGATACTGCGAAAACGTTATTTTTGCCGTCCGCCGGATGAACCATATTAATTTTATGGTCAACAGCGCTCTATAAACAGCATGATCGGAGTTTAGAAATATCTTTTCATAGTTCTTGTTCATCTGTTCGATATTTCATCGGTCCCGTAGTTCAATGGATAGAATAGGAGTTTCCTAAACTCTAGATCCAAGTTCGATTCTTGGCGGGACCACAAACCCTCTTTCATTTGACAGGGGTTTTCTATTTTAAGGCGAAGGCAGCAGGTTGATTTTTTAGAACAAATGAAACTGAAAGTTTGTGCTTGACTATACAATGGTTGAGTGGGAAGAAATGCCGGACTCAACTTTCCATTAGTCATTTATGGCATTTATTTTTCACACTTGTTTCGTAAGTTACAGCGCTAAATTAATGCTGATTACTGTTGAATGAATTAGAGCTGATACAAGGTCTTCGAAGCGGGGATGAAACTGCGTTTAAATTTTTGGTAGCCAATTACCAGGACAGAGTTTTCAATACAGCAATCGGTATTGTGCAAAATGCTGAAGATGCGGAAGATGTGGCACAGGAAGTTTTTATCCAGGTCTACCGTTCCATCCATAATTTTAAAGGGGAATCAAAGCTTTCAACCTGGTTGTATCGTATAGCAACAACCCGCTCACTGGATTTATTAAGGAGCCGCAAAAGCAAAAAAAGATTTGGCTTTATTCAGCGCCTGTTTGGCGAAGGAAATGAGCCGCTCCATGAAATACCTGATTTTAATCATCCTGGAATTGCGATGGATCGAAAAGAAAATGCTGCGAAGCTCTTCAAAGCAATAGCCCAACTGCCTGAAAATCAGAAAACAGCCTTCACTTTGCACAAATTGGAAGATTTAAGCTACCAAGAGGTAAGTGAAGTAATGCAAACATCGGTTGCTGCCGTGGAATCGTTGATGCACAGGGCGAAACAAAATTTGAAGAAGATGCTGGAAAAAGAAAGCGGGTGAGTAATTTAGAAGACGAAGGTTTTCAAAGGTCTTAACGTCAAAACCTATGTATTATGAATATAGAACAAAATAAAAAAACTGAAGAAATTCTGAACAGCCTTGATGGTGCTCAACGGGCTTCTGTGCCTGATTTCTTTTATACCCGCCTGAAAGCAAAGATGGAAAAAGGGTATGAGCCGGATGCAACAAGATCGTGGGTGCTCCGCCCTGCATTTGCAATTGCTGCGCTGATGGCCATTTTATTAATTAATGCAACAGTTCTTTTTACAAGAACAAATAATACAAAAGAAAATAGTGTTGTTGACACCGATAATCTCCAATCAATTGCCGCTGAATATCGTCTGAGTGAAAGCAATTCGCTGTATGATTTAAATGTAGAGAAGTAATGAAATCCACTAAGATTCTTTCGGTTGCTGTCGCCCTGCTGTTACTTATAAATATTGCGCTGGTAATATTTATTGTAAAAGGCAAAAATCAACGGGATAGCCGGCGTCCTTCCAAAGGCGATCCGTTTGAAATGGTAGCAAAGGAATTGAACATGACGGATGCGCAACGTAAACAGCATCTTGAATTCAGAGATGAATATTTTAAAATGATAATGCCGTTGAATGATTCTTTAAGGTCGGCAAAATCGGCTTATTTTTCTTTGGTCAAAGATTCTACTGCTTCAGACAGTGTACTTACCGCTTCCAATAAACGAATTGCAGATTTTCAATCGAATATTGATAAGATAACCTTCGAACATTTTAGAAGAGTGAGAGGGATTTATAATGGTGAGCAACAAATAAAGTACGATGAGCTTGTTCAAAAAATGGTGCAACGCCAGGGAAATAAAGGCGGAGGCAATTGGAAAAAAGATTCAACAGCGAAAGCCAATAAGTAATTATTTCTTCCAGATATTTCTTCTTAGTACTGCAGTTTGAAAAAAATCTTCACCATTGCACAAATTAGCACCCGGAGTTCGAAAACCTCCCACAGTACATAAGCTATTACAAAATTCATCTTTGATTTCGGTAGCACCGTCAGTTATTATATTAGGGTCCGGAGAGAAAGCATATACAATTCGATTCTGAAAAAAATATTCATCCACACTGCTTATTGCCCAATTGTCATGATTACTTTTAATTTCATTTCGGATACAGGCAGGCGTACCAGATGAAATATTTTCTTTATCACATGAGGAGGACAGTATTAAAATAAAAAGAAGTATAGAAATGCTTGCACGTTTCATAACTCATACTCTGACAACAACAATACCAAAATTGTTGCTATGCGTAAATCCTCTCAATAGCGTTCCTGTATTTTTCCATTACAACTTTTCTTTTCAATGACATTTTTGGTGTCAGCTCACCGGTGTCAATGCTCCATTCATGTGCAAGCAATTCAAATTTCTTTACCTGCTCCACGTGATTAAAAAATTTATTATAACTCTCAACTAATTCTTTAAAAAACTGGATGATCTTTGGATTGTGAAGTAATTCATCATTGTTCGTTTCTGAAATGCCATTTTTTCTTGCCCAGTCTTTTATATTTGGAAATGATGGAACAATCAATGCGCTTACAAATTTTTTATCAGCGCCAATCAGCATTACCTGCTCAATAAAAGGCGATTCTTTTAATTTGTTTTCAATTGCCAGCGGCGCAACATATTTACCACCGCTTGTTTTAAATAATTCTTTTTTGCGGTCTGTTATTTTTAAGAAATGATCTTCTGTTAGTATTCCAATGTCACCCGTATGATACCATCCATCAACCACATCCTGCTTTGTCAGATCAGGACGTTTATAATAACCCATCATCACATTCGGTCCTTTGCATAATATTTCGCCGTCTTCAGCAATCTTCACTTCAACTCCATCAATTAGTAAACCTGCTGTTCCAAATTTGCGGCCTTCTTCCTGGAAGCGGTTTACCGAAATAACCGGAGAGGTTTCTGTCAAGCCATACCCTTCCATGATTGGAATTTTTGCAGCAGTAAAAATTCTTATCAACCGAACCTGGCATGCAGCGCCGCCTGTTACGATACAAACTAAATTATTTCCAAGCCCTTCTCTCCATTTATTAAAAATTAATTTATTGGCAAGACCCAATTGAAAATTAAACCACATGCCCTGATTTTTATTAATCTCAAATTTTTCTGCAAGACCATGTGCCCAAAAAAATAATTTCTTTTTTAGACCCGTCAACTCATTTCCTTTTTGCATGATGCGGTCATATACCTTTTCCAGCAAGCGGGGAACCGTTGTAAACAGATTTGGCTTAACATCTTTTAAATTATCAGCAATCGTATCAAGACTTTCGGCATAATAAACTGAAGTGCCTCTATATAGATAGAGATAGGTCACCATTCTTTCAAAAATATGATTGAGCGGAAGGAAACTTAAAGCCCTCAGTTGTCCCGGAGGAAAACAAGGCATACTTGAAGTTACGTTGGAAAGAATATTCTTATGCGAAAGCATAACACCTTTTGGTGTGCCAGTTGTCCCGGATGTGTAAATGATTGTTGCAAGATCCTCGTATTTAATTTTATCCGCGATCGGCTTCACGCTTGCTATTAATTCCGGAGTGCTTAATGCAGTTACTTCCTTCCAGTGTTTTGTATTAGCCACATGCTCAAATGTGTAAATATCTTTTAGTGCAGGAACTTTTTCTTTAAGACTTAATGCTTTTAAAAATAAATCTTCATCATTAACGAAAATTATTTTCACTTGTGCGTCACTCAACACAAACTCCAGTTCATTCACATTGATCGTTGGATAAATTGGAACCAGAACAGCGCCAATTTGCTGCACTGCTAAATCAAGCATTATCCATTCAGGACGGTTTTTGCAAAGTATAGCAACCTTATCTCTGCCCAGTTCGGTCATATCTCCACAGCCAATACCAAGACTTAATAAACCTGCACTTAATTTATCAACTGTTTCTTTTATTTCTGTCGTGCTGTATTTTTTCCATTGACCTGCTTCCTTTCCGGCAAGCATATCAGGCAAAGGTTTTCTTTCGAGATGATATTCAAGACAATCAAATAAACGTTTGGGTTCTGTCATGGTGCAATCTTAAAATAAATAATAAGAACTAACTTCTATGGGCAGACAATTTAGGAAAAAAACAGGTATATAAAAAAAAGCCCCGCTTTCCGGCAGGGCTGTTTTTTAAAAAACTTAAAACGAATTTACCTGGTAGTATTGATTAGGCGGCATTTTAAAAATGCGTGTTTTTTGAAACGCACTAAATCCGTTGTATTCATCAGCATGTGTTTTTGTCCAGTTGTCGTAGGCAGCTAAATTTTCAGATGGTCCGAACAACCATTGATTGTATGCTTCAAACATTCCTTCACTCAGCAACTGACGTTGATAATCAAATAACCGAAATGGATATCTTGTTGCATTGGAAGCGTACCAATCCAAAATAAAACGGGTGCGAATCATCGTTAATGTTTCCGTTGTAATTCCTTTATTTGCCAAAGAAGATTGCTTGCTCATCCCTTGTAAAAAAGATTTTGCAAACTCACTTTTATTTTTCTCTTCACCTTTCATCAGGTCGGCATCAGCAAACAATTTTTCTTTATAACCTTGTAATAATAATTGCTTCATCGCAGCACCTCTTTCACTAAGGCTTTCCATGTTCACAAATATTTCGCCATAAATCAGGCTCCATACCTTATCCTTTGCATAAAAATAAAACAGCGCTGCATTGTAATAATTGCCACTGTATGCGGGGTCAGCTTTTATTCCGGTTTCCCATTGCTGAATCGCCGAAAAATCTTTTACATTCCAAAGCAATTCGCCATATTCGCTATATAAGGGCCCGCTTTTTGGAAATTTCTTCAACGCAGTTTTATACATCTTCTCACATTCCTTCGCCATCTCAAGCGATTTATAAACATTGCCTGCAATTTGATATGTTTCAACATCGGCATCATCGCGATCGACCATTACTTTCACGCCTTCCAATGCTTTCACAAAATCTCTTTTGAATAAATAGCTCATCGCCATATCCTTATTCAACTCCAAGTTTTTCGGTTCTTTTTGTAATGCTCGGGTCAAAATAACAATTGCATTATCAAAATCACCGGAACGCATAAAGGTTCTTGCATTTTCCTGCAATGTTTTCACATCATCCTGGGCAATTGCAGTAAAGGTGACCGAACAAATTAAAAGGAGAGAAAGAAATATTTTCATACGAATAAATTAAAAGAAACAAAGACGTTAATAAAAACGTCAACGCTGCAAAATAACAAATATCAGACCATAGAAAGATGTTAAATAAGATGCGTGAGAAGGCCATCTCTTAACTTAGGCTCAAACCAGGTACTTTTTGGAGGCATAACATTCCCGCTATCAGCAATATTGAACAACTGATCAATTGTTACCGGGTATAAACTGAATGCAATTCTCATTTCGCCGGAATCCACTCTTTTTTCCAGTTCTTTCAATCCGCGGATACCACCCACAAAATCAATTCTTTTATCTGTACGCTGATCTTCAATGTCGAGCAGCTTATCTAAAATATTATTGGAAAGAATAGTTACATCAAGCACACCAATTGGATCTTCCGTATAAGTTCCTTTTCGGGAACTCAAAATATACCACTGCTTGTTAATGTACATTCCAAACTCATGCAGTTGCGCAGGTTTAACGGGTTCGGTACTGTGCGTAATAAAAAAATCATCTTGCAGGCGGCTGATAAATTTTTCGAAGCTAAATCCGTCAATATCTTTTATTAAACGGTTATAATCTAAAATCGCTAATTCACTAGCAGGAAAAATGGTGGTCAAAAAATATTTTGCTTCTTCACTTTCAGGCAGAGCTTTGCTCACTTTAGCAGCAGAAGCCGCACGATGATGACCATCTGCAATATAAGTTGCAGGGACTTTTGTATTGAATAATTCTGTAATGTTATTTACTACGCTTTCATTATCTACAATCCAGATTGTATGCTGAATAGCATCATCTGCTTTGAAGTTATAGACTGGTTTATTCTCAGTTTTCCATTTGTTAATAATTGTATTCACTTCAGCAACATCCCGATAAGCCAAAAACACATTTCCTGTTTGCGCCTGAATAGTTTGCATGTGCTCAATCCTGTCTTTTTCTTTTTCAGGTCTTGTGAACTCATGTTTTTTTATAACATCATCAAAATAATCTTTCACCGAAGAGACGCAAACCAATCCTGTTTGACTGCGGCCATTCATTATCAATTGATAAATGTAATAGCAAGGTTTATTTTCTTTGAGCAGCGTCCCGCTTTTAATTAGCTGTTGCAAATTTTCATTTGCTTTTTCATATACAGCTTTGCTGTGCGTGTCAATGTCCGATGGCAAATCAATTTCAGATTTTGTAACATGCAAAAAGGAATAAGGATTTCCATTTGCTTCGACTCTTGCTTCTTCACTGTTCAAAACATCGTAAGGCCGGGATGCCACTTGTAGCGCAACTTCAGGTTTTGGACGCAGCGCATTGAAAGGTTTAATGTTTGCCATTGAGAATAACTGTAATTATTATTTTAAAGTCTTTATTTTATCCACGCTTTGCAGCGAAATCTTTCATCAAATCTGTAATTGCTTTTACACTTTCAAGTTGTAAAGCATTATACATTGAAACCCGGAACCCACCCACACTGCGATGTCCTTTCACACCAATCATGTTTTCTTTTTTGCAGAGGTCTAAAAATTCTTTTTCCAAAGAAGGATCGCTCATTACAAAAACCGCATTCATCTTACTGCGATCTTCTTTTGCTACCGGACCCTTGAAAACAGGCAATGAATCTAATGTATTGTAAAATAAATTAGCTTTTGCATCATTCAATTTTTCAATTGCAGCAACGCCGCTTTGTCTTTTCAACCAGCGAAGCGTAAGCATTGCAACATACACTGCGAATACTGGTGGCGTATTCAGCATGCTTCCTTCTTTTATATGATTGCGGTAATCCAATATTGTTGGAATAGATCTGGTTACTTTACCCAAAACATTTTTATTTACTATCACCAGGTTTACTCCTGCAGCACCCATGTTTTTTTGTGCACCTGCATAGATAATATCGAATTTATTGAAATCAAGTTGCCTGCTAAGAATATCACTGCTCATGTCAGCAACAACAGGAACACCACAATCATACGGCAACGTGTGCCATTGTGTTCCGGCAATTGTTTCGTTTGTTGTAATATGTAAATAAGATGCTGTTGGAGTTACACTTAAATTTTTTGGAATGGAAGTGTAATTAGAGTCTTTTGATGAACCAGCTATCTCAACATGACCAAAAAGTTTTGCTTCTTTTATTGCTTTGACTGCCCATGTTCCTGTTTCGGTATAAGCAGCCATATCATTTTCATTCAGCAAATTTATTGGCACCTGCATGAATTGTGTGGTGGCACCGCCATGTAAAAAAAGTATTTCATGATCACCATCCAGATTCATTAATTCTTTTACTAACGATCTTGCTTCCTCCATCACTGCTTCAAACAAGGGAGTGCGATGACCAATTTCCAATAATGATAAACCTGAATTATTAAAATTGATAATAGCATTGCTTGCTTCTTCAAAAACTTCTTTCGGTAATACGGAAGGACCTGCGTTGAAATTGTGTAGTGCTGCCAATGATAAAAGGATAATTTATTGAGTTGCAAATGTATGAAAATTAGACAGTTTGTGAATTTACTCTATAAAGACGATGCTTGTTTTCATTGACCGGAGTCTTTCCTTATCTTGCAATCTTTATTTTTGCAAATCAATTCAAGCTTCGTACAATGAAAACAAAATTTTATTACTTCCTTTTTTGCTCTATCCTTTTTATATCTTGTCAAAAGGAGGTCAATTTTAATGGCGGCATTGTAGCTACCGCTGAATTTACTTTTGCGGGAGCACCGTCAGCTTGTACACTACCGTCAATAAGCGGCACCTATATGGAAGGGACAACCTTAGTTGCCAATAATACTGTTACCTCATCTGTGATTGTTACTAA
>Ga0207641_10002477_pt1 | contig 17057 bp, 10 predicted proteins | sample KBSSwiS62_FD_184306 | JGI IMG/M metagenome (GOLD analysis project Ga0207641, IMG submission 184306) | Switchgrass rhizosphere microbial communities from Kellogg Biological Station, Michigan, USA - KBS Switchgrass S6-2 (SPAdes) (version 2) | ecosystem: Host-associated > Plants > Roots >... | reverse complement strand
AAACTTAGACTTGTTGCGCTTGCCTTAATGTCTTTAACCCTGTATGCCGGGGTTATTTTCGGGTCAGGGAGGGAGTTCGATCTCTGGATTCGTCTTTGACCCGGAACGGCGTCCGGTGCCTAACATCCCGGTTGAGCTAAAAGCAGAATTCAGTACAATTGGCAGGGTCCGAACAGACGAGACGGGGCGTTTTGTCTTCCGAGGCCTCGGCCAGGGACGGTTTACTATCGTGGCTTTACCGTTCATGACTGGCCTTTCACAAGGTATAGCCGAAGTAGAGATCGCCGGTATAAATGCTCGCGGCCAGGCAATGTCTGAAAATGTTCAGCAGGACATTTATCTTCGGGCTGATAAGCGTGCAGGTTCTGAACCCTTTCGAAATAACGTTGTATTCGCCCAGGAGGTGCCCAAGGAAGCGGAAAACCTCTACAAAAGCGCTGTAAATGACTTGAATAGCCAACGAATACCTCAGGGTATTAGCGGTCTCGAGAAAGCTCTCGCGGTTTTCCCAACGTACTTCATGGCCCTTCAGAGTTTGAGCTCCATACGGATCAACGAGCAGAAGTTCGCAGAAGCTGCAGATCTGTTTAGGCGTGCGGTCGCCATCAATGACGCCAGTTTCGAATTCCTGGTACGGATTGGGATACGCCGGGTATTCGCTCAGACGATTCCCGGAGGCGGCGGAAAAGGCCGTATTTCGGCGAGCGGATTCGGTTGAGGCGAATCTTTTGCTGGGAATGGCTTATCGTGCCACCAAATCATTCGAAAAAGCCGAACAGACGTTAAAGAAGGCCGCTAAGTTAAACGATGCCTCTCCGGACGTTCATTGGCAACTTGCGCTCTTATACGGAAAGGAAATCAACAAGTATGATGAGGCCGCAAAAGAGCTGGAAGCCTATCTGAAACTCTCGCCCGAAGCCCCAAACAAAGAAGACATTAAGAAGCTGACCAGACAATTCAAGGATAAACCGAAAGCCCAGTCCTGAATCAACAGTTCGCCGCTCAAGAAAGAAAATGCCCGCCGATCTTGGCTTCTCGTTCAGAAAGTACAAAAATAACCTTGGAGATTTTATCGTGAAAAGACTTTTTTGCTTCTGGTTGATCCTCACGTCAACACTGGCCCTCAGTTCCGTCGCTCCGATAACAAAGAAAATCATTGCCGCAAATCCTTCGACATTGATAAATAGGATCGACGGAATAGTTTGGGACCCGAACCACCGCCCCGTCCCTGACATTTACGTTGAACTCCAAAACGAAATGTTCATGAGCCTTAACAGGATAAGGACCACTTCCTCAGGCCGATTCTCGTTTACGGTGGCTAACCCTGGAAATTATGTAATAAAGGTTCTGGCAGGCGGCACCAATTACATGGACACCTCTGAGTCCGTAGAGATCGTCGATGTTACCCGGAATTCGTCGGATCAGCAGTATGTCGACATAGTTCTTAAATACGATAAAAAGAAAATAAATACAGGAGCCCAAGGTATCGTCGAGGCTGTTTTTGTTCAGGAGGTGCCCAACGCTGCAAAGAAGCTTTATGAGGCTGGCGTAAGAGACGTACAAGCGAATCGGCCTGAAGGATTTGATGAGATCGACCAGGCTCTTAAACTTTTTCCTGAGTACTTTGGCGCACTTAATTTTGCCGGAAAGGAATACGTTCAGCGAAAGGAGTACCAGAAGGCTTTACCTTACCTGATCAAAGCGATCGACGTGAATCAACGAAGCTATTGGAGCTTTTATAATCTAGCTTATGCCTGTTATAAGCTTAATCACAGGCCTGAGGCAACGGAGGCAGCCAGGGGGGCGACTATTTTAGAGCCAAATTCTGCCAGTGCCCAACTATTATATGGAACTCTTTTACGGCTTGCGGGCGATAATGAAAAGGCCGAGAAAGCTCTTCTTCAGGCAAGGAGCTCCGGCAACGGAACTCTCTTACCCGAAATTCATATGCAATTGGCCTTGCTCTACAACAAGACGGGACGCAACAAAGAAGCTGTCGAAGAGCTGGAAGGTTATCTAAAAGATCTTCCGAATGCCCCTAACAAAAAAGAAATTGAGGATCTTATCTCGAAATTAAAGAAAGAGATCAAATAGGAACGTTTGCTTGCCCTATGAAAAAATAATCCCTCAATAAAAAAGAAGCCCGCCTTTCGGCGGGCTTAAAAGTTCCACAGTAGTAACTAAATTAGAACAAGAAGCGGAATCCGAATCGAACTGTCCGGGTTTCCTGGAAGGCGACCGGCTGTCCGAACGCAATGTTTCTTGACAATGCAATGCCGTTCGCTGTTTCAGCGGCAGCGTACTGGGACAGGACACCGTTGCTCGTCAAATAGTTGGTAGCACAGACTGTAGTTGCACAGCCATTGACTCCGGTACCAAAGGCAAGAGAAGTACTAGTCTTGTTCTGATTGATCGCCAAGACGCTGTTTTCGTTAAACACATTGACAACGTTGAAGTCCAAAGCGATCTGATAACGATTATCACTTCCAAACCGGATCCGGTGAGTAAGATTAAGATCGGTCTGAGTAAACATCGGCGACCGGCCAAGATCTCCACGCTTCGTTTCAGGAATAGGAATACCGAAAATGTTAACGAATGTCGTCAACGGTGTTCCCGACTCAGCAGTAGTAAAAAACGAAACGTCAGAGCTGTTAGCCCGGTTGTGCCACCAGTCGATCGTGTACGTTCCCGACGCTTTGAACACGTGAGTACGATCCAAAGGAAGAACTCCGAGAGCTTCTTGTCCGCTTGCCGTGAATCCAACCCACGGCTCGTCAAAGTCGCGGTTCGTATTTGGAGTCGTCGTTCGGCCTACGCCCGTGGTAACGCTGACTTCATCCGGGCTCGCGAGACCTGAATAGTTACCCCACAAACGGCTCAAAGTGTAGTTCAGGTTGAGGTTGAGGTTCTTAATGAACCGTGTATCGTACTCCACCTGCAACGCCTTGTATTGACGAACGGCCTGGGGTGTTTTGTTGTAGCCAAGCTGCTTGTAAAGATCTGCAGCCAATCCAAGTCCGGGATTTCCTATAACGTATGCTTCGCCCGCGGCTGCCGGGATACCGATATCTTCGATCGTTTGATCGAGATTTCGATACAAGAAACGAGCCGTAAGAATAGACGAGCGCATTACTTCACGCTGAAATTCGACGGTGTATTCACTCTGACGATAGGGCTTTACGTTCTGATCGACGCCGCCGGTCTTGAATATGTCCTGGGCAGCAGCATTCGAAGGAATACGAAAATCTATATCGCAGAGATACTGCGAACCGGCCGGGTTAGGACACTGTCCTCCAGACGGGAAGGCATATGTACCAGCCAGGCTGCCAACGGAGTAACCGGCAAAGGACGGTGAGCCGCTGCGAATATTGAAGAAACTTACGTGATAGAACTGTCCGCCAAATGAACCCTGCGGCAACGCAAACTTCAAACGGTCATAGAACTGTCCATAGAAGGCCGAGATCTTTGTTTTGCCGTCGCTGGTAAGGGCATAGGCAACACCGAGTCTCGGAGCGATCTTGGAGCTCCACGGGAATTTCAGATTGATCGAGTTACCCGCAAAAGACGGAATATCTTCCTCTTCATCACGAACGCCAACATTCAAAGTCAGACGGCTGTTGATCTGCCATTTATCCTGGACAAAGAAATTGTTGGCTTTATTGGTTGCCGATCCAAACGTACCAAACTGGTAGGTTACACCGGTACCGATAGAGTCCGCCGCGCATGCGTATGTCCCGGCCGGAACGTGCCATGACGACTGACTCGCATAAACGGTTGAGGGAAGAATACATTTATACGGATCCGTAGCCGGGTTACCGTTTTTGTCTTTGTAATTCGGATCTGCGTAATAAAGGTACGTACGTCCCGTACCTACATTGCTGCCGGAGGCTACATCATTGAAGATCTCGCTGTTTTGAAAACCGCCCTTCAGTTCGTGAGTGCCAAATCCATGGAATAAGAATGTGGCCTGTGCATCATAAGTAGTGCGAAGCGAAACGTTCTTACTCGTCGCGAGGTTTGTCGAGATATTCGAAAAACCTTGAGCACAACCCGCTGTTGCTTCGAGTCCGGTGGGAACTTGCTGGCAAATATAGTGGACAGTACCGTTGGGAACTGCATAAGACCCCAGCTTTTCATTCTGGAAGCCGCGGGTATAGCGACCCAAAAGAACAAGATTGCTGGTAGGGGTATATACACCCTCAAGTCGGATGTTGCTCGCATTCTGACGTCCACCCTGGAATTGTGCTGCCTCGGCTCCCTGATAGTCTTTGCCATCTACGTTGAGGACAGCCGGCGAGCCGATTGTGATCGTCCCGGCAGGAAGTGCTCCCTTCTGTTCGATCGGATCCCAGATAAAGCTCGATGAGATGCGAAGCTTTGAAAAAGGAGAGGCGTCGAGCCTGATCTGCGAATACTGGTATTTTGTATCCTGACGAAACGTCTGTGTGTGATCCGCATTCAGAGCCTTAAGTTGATTGCTAAATGCTGTCGGCACGCGAGCCGAGCCGAAGCCCGAATAGTAGTTCGTCGTCCTTTCCACGTGTGTATAACGCGGGCTGTGGATCGCGAAAAACCACAATTTATTTTTGATGACCGGGCCACTCATAAGAGCGGTCGGATAAAAGTTCATTCCACCGTCGCGGTTAAATGTGCGAGTTTCGAGTCCCTGTTTGCTGCCCGGAACCGTCTCGGTAGCTGCGACAAGGCCCGTTGTAAGCTGAGGAATGTTGCGAGGTCCTGCATTCAACTTTTGAGTATTAAAGTTAAGACCAAATTCCCCGTGAAACTGGTTAGAGCCGCCCTTAGTAACGGCGTTGATCACACCGCCCGTGGCTCCGCCGAACTCAGCTTCAAATCCACTGGTCTTTACCTGAATTTCCTGAACCGCCTGGTAAGGAATGTCCTGGTTGGTGTTGATAAGACCGGTAGCGAAGTTCTGGGTCTCCTGGCCGTCAACAATAAAACTATTTTCCGGACCGGTAGAGCCATTGATCGAGAACTGCCCGCCAAGGGGTTCGTTACGAACGGCTACAGTGGTTTTCAGCAGACTCGTAAAACCTGTGCCCTTCGGCAAAGCTTCGATCGCTCGCGCACTGATATTCGCCTGGGACTTGGTGTCGGTCGTGTCAATAATTACGCCTTCACCGGTAACGTCGACAACCGCTGATTGCTGCGCTGAAAGCGAGAAATCCAGGGTGGTCATGTTATTCAGTCCTACCTCAACGTTGTCCTTGGTTTGACCTGTAAAGCCCTGTATCGCGGCAATTGACACCTTATACGTGCCAACGGGTAGTTGCCGAAGTTGGTATACACCGTTCTTATCCGACGAGACGGTACGATTAAACCCGACGTTGACGCCTGTTACGGTTACCGCCGCGCCGGGAATAACCGCGCCGTTAGGGTCGGATACGGTTCCCTGAATTGAACCAGCCGTCTGCTGAGCAACAATACTGATGCTCATTGCAAAGGCAAGCGCAATTACAGATGCAAGAAAAGATAAACTTTTTCTCATTCTAAATCTCCTGTTAAATTTTCACTGATTTTGGGTGGAATGAAGTGTTAAAACGCAATCCGAAACTGGAAAGGGGTATTAAAACGCAATCCGAAAAAGGTCAGTGGTACCAATGCTAGTCAAATGACGTGCCAAAACAGGGTTACTAAAAGCTTTGATCCGAATTTGCTGAATTTGAAGAACTTACGTTTTCTGTCGTCGGTCCCGAAAAATTAGAACACCCCGATTGCTCCATATTCTCGGATTTTCTTCAAATAATCTAAGTTTTGAAAACATTAGAATTGCTTATGACCGTCAGACAAAAAATGATTCAACTCGGTTGGAGGCGCAGTGCGGCAAAGTTCTAAGAGCACTCGCTGATCTCAGAGCTGCAGTCGAGCACATAACCGATCCCTTTTTCGGAACAAAAGCACATCGGGTCTTTGCCGATTCATTATTATTGTTCAGGTTTTCAGTTTATATTCAAAATTATGGAAATTTCACCCTTTTCCACTTCTCCGCCTCTCTCTAACCTAAAGCAAACATTACAGTTAAAACATCAACCACTGTGGGCACGGTGTTTGCTTCCATACATTACAGTGTAACGCGTGTGGGGCATCCCAACTGTTCTGCGTTTTACATAAATCTAAAAAGGAAAATACCTAATTAGCATGAAAAATCAATTTAAGTTTATTGTGCTCGCTGTATTCGCGGCCGTTACGTTTGTATTCGTGACCGCAAGTATGGCCCAGACGAGCACTACAGGTACGGTGGAGGGCACGGTGGCTGACGCTAATGGCGCTGTCGTTCCGAACGCCACCGTAACACTTAGCGGCCCGAACCTCATTCGTCCGCTTACAACTACAGCGGACTCAAGCGGTAATTATAGATTTCTGCAGGTTCCTCCCGGACGCTATACGATCGAAACTGCAGCCGCCTCCGGATTTGCAGCATTCAAACAAGAAAACGTCGAGGTTAACTTGACCAGGTCAACAACTGTCGCTATAGCGCTCAGAGCCGCCGGCTCAACCGTTAATGTCGATGTTGTAGCAACACCTGAGATCGACCAGACTACCAACACCACCGGTGCGAGTGTCTCCACGGAGTTCTTTTCAAACATTCCGACGTCACGTACGGTTCAGGGCCTTTATACGATCGCTCCGACCGTCGCCCGTTCGGGCTTGCGTGATGCTTCCGGCCGTGACCGTGACCCCTCGGTTGCCGGTTCATCGGGTCCGGAAAACAGCTACATCCTTGACGGCGTGACCACCACTGACCCCGCATTCGGCGGCGGCGGTGCTAACCTGCCGTTCGAGTTCGTTCAGGAAGTTCAGGTCAAAACCGGTGCTTACGGCGCTGATCAGGGCCTCTCGACAGGCGGCGTTTTCAACGTCATCACCAAGTCGGGCGGTAACGAATTTCACGGCGACGTTTTTGCGTATGTCGGAAACAAGCATCTTGTTGCTGAGACCAAAAACTTCGCACTGACGGGTTCATCCCCGAATGGATATTCGGATATCGACGCCGGTGTTGACATTGGCGGTCCTATCATCAAGAACCGTTTGACGTTCTTTGCGGCGTTCAACCCGCAATGGCGTACAAATGACTTCGTTACACAGACGTTCCGCACACCTGTTCAGAGCAAGGTCAATACCCCGTTCTATTCAGGCAAGCTTTCGTGGATCGTCAATAACAGCAACACGTTCACTTTCTCGACCTTTGGTGATTTCACCAAGCAGAAAGGACATCTTTTTGGCGGTTCTGGTTTCGGATCCGACGAGAATGCATTTCAGGGCACCCAGGAAACGGGCGGCACGAACTATGCATTCCGCCTGAATTCAAACATCAAGCAGAACTGGATCGGTGAGTTCTCGTTCGGTATTCACCGTCAGCGGAACAACATCATTCCGGCTTCGCCGTTGACTAGTGCGCTGGTAACCGATACCTTTGCGATCCTTAAGAACGGGGCTATCGTTGCTCCGACGCATACGACCGTTACTCCGCTTGATTGTACGCCGGTTGGCACGCCGCCGGCTCCTCCACTAGCATGCACTTTGGGTCAGACGTACAATGGCAACAATACGGGATTTGTAGATTTCGTATTCGCTCCGGGTGGAACGATCCAGAGAAACTTTGTCCGTGGTGATGGTTTTGGGCTCTATCAGAATCAGAGCCGTAATCGTCTGGAAGCGGCTGCACGTCTTCAGAACATCTGGGACCAGCACACCTTCAAATACGGTTTTGAATGGTATCAGAACGCTTATGACATCAACCAATTGTCGACCGGACCAAGCAATGTATTTGCTAACCCGCTCGGCGTAGCTCCTTCTAATGGCTCGAATCCTGCTAATGTTTCAGTTAATGGCTTCCGAGTCACAAATAACTGGAGCGTTTGTACAACCCGCGGCACGGTGATCACCTGCCCGAGTACTACGTCAATTGCTATCCTGCAGGCGGCCGCTACCGCGGGCCAGTTGCCTGCCGGATTTACCCTAAACACGACCGCGACCGCGATCACGCCGGATGAGCTTAACAACAATCCGTTCCTGGTTCGTGCCACGACTCGCGTTCGCGACTTCGAACTGGCTGCTAATACCAAGACGGATGTAGAGAGCTTCTATTTGCAGGACGACTGGAGACTTGCTAAGAACTTCCAGCTGAACATTGGTGTTCGCTGGGATATGCAGCAGGCTTATGGCGATCAGGGCGTTACTTATCTGAAGCTTAACAACCTGTGGGATGACCTTGCACCGCGTCTTGGATTCGCCTGGGATCCGTGGGGCAAAGGAAGGACCAAAATATTTGCGAACTTTTCGCGCTTCGTCGAAACGCCGCTTCCGTTGGACGTCAACGTTCGCGCAGGCAGCGACACGGGACAGACCGATAAGAATTTCAATGTGAATACATTGAATTCGCCATTGAGCGCAACCGTAGCTACGGGATTTGGCACTCGCAATTTGGGTGCAGAGCATACGCCGATCGATGGTGGCCTGAAGCCGCAGACTGTGAATGAATGGACCGCTGGATTCGAACATCAGCTTCGCAATAACCTTACCTTTGGTTTCCGCGGTATCTACCGTGCCCAGGGTTCGGTTATTGAGGATGGTTCGTTTGACGATGGCGACCATTATTTCTTATTCAATCCGGGTGAGGCTATCGCTCCCGGCGGTGCTGCCGGCCCGGATGGCAATACCGAATACAAGGCATGCTCGGATCCATCCGTTGGATGTTTCGGACGAGCTCGTCGTTTCTACCGCGCACTTGAATTCACGCTGAACAGACGTTTCTCGAACAATTTTTCGTTTAACATGTCCTACGTTTATTCAAGCCTGATCGGTAACTACGAAGGCCTGTTCCGTAATGACAACGGCCAGTCAGATCCGAACATCACTTCGTTGTTCGATCTGGTCAGCCTTTTGAACGGTATGTATGGACGTCTTCCTAATGACCGTCCGCATCAGTTCAAGTTCAACGGTTCATACCAGACACCGTGGAGATTGGTCGTTTCGGGCAACTTCTACGCTCAGTCGGGTATCCCGTTCAATGCATTGGTTCCGCATCCTGTTTATGGTAACAATGAGGGCTTCTGCGTTTCGTCACCTGCTCTTACTACCTGCCATCCGCGTGGAACAGCGATCGTTCCGGACCTCGGTGTAAATTCGGGCGGCGTTTCAAGTGCCATAGGCAACAACCGCACTCCTTTCACCTGGAATTTGGACTTGGGAGCTTATTATCCGATCAAACTCAGCGAGAACATGCAGATTCGTCTGACCGCTGACTGGTTCAACGTAACCAACTCGCAGAGAGCGGTTACCCTGGATAACACGTTCCTGATCAACAGCGGTGTGACCGGTGTTAATCCGATTGCGAATCCCTTCTGGGGAAGTGGTCTGATTTTCCAATATCCTTCAGCACTCCGTCTTGGAGCGAAGTTTACTTTCTAAGTATTTGACGATACTCGGAAAACTTGAAAATCAGGGAGACCACGTTCTCCCTGATTTTTTTTATTTTTTAGGCGTAATCTGATACGCTTGTTACAAATCAAATAAATTGGGAGGGAGGTTATGCTTTCCGGGAAAGTTCTTGCCGCTGTTTTCTTCTTCTTGTTTGCCTTCGTTCCTTACCTCGCATCCCAGACTCGTATAAATTCTTCCGGCACGGGCGGTTTACATGTTATCCAAGGCCGCATCTTTGGGCCGTCTGGAATGTCTGTCGATGAACAGATAACAGTGCGGCTGGAGAGCAACAATTTCCCGACCCTTTCCCTTAATACCGACGCGAGCGGAACGTATGCCTTTCAGAATCTCGCCCCCGGAAATTACTCGGTCGTGGTTGATGCCGGGGAACGGTTCGAGACCTTCCGCGAATCGGTAACGATCGATCAGGATGTGCAGCCCGCAACCGGCATACGAATGCCTTCCAATCCGAAGATCTTCAATGTTCCGGTTTATCTCCAGCTAAAGCGCGGCCAGACCGTATTAAATCAGGTCGTCAATGCGAAATTGGCGAACCTCCCGAAAGATGCCGTGGATCATTATCAGAAGGGCCTCGATCTCGGAAAAAACAGTAAGTCCGAAGAGGCTATTCTCGAATTTCGAGCGGCTCTGACGTCATACTCCAATTTTCCGGAATGTTATGTCGAGATCGGTAAGATCGAACTTGTCCGGGCGAGGCTTGATGATGCCGTTGTTGCTTTTCAGAACGCCATTCGGCTGGATAAGAACAGCTTCGACGCTCACGTCAATTTGGGAATAACCCTGATGGATCAGAAGAAGTACGACGAAGCGGAACCGGAATTAGTGACCGCCGCTTTATTGAACCGTACAGCCGTTACACCGCATTATTACATCGGGCTCATGTATACTGAAAAACGGCAGTACGATATTGCGCAGAAAGCATTCGAAACTGCAAAATCACTGCCAGGGGGCGATACCTTTCCGCTTATCCACCGAGGTCTCGGCGGGATCTACATGAGAAAAGGAATGAACAAACAAGCTGTCGGCGAGTTGGAAAAATACTTGCAGCTTGCTCCCAAAGCCAGGGACGCGGACAAGATCCGCCAGACCATCACCGAACTTAAAACAAAACCCGAAAAACTGAATGTCTTCTCCTGAGAGGATCTACCGTGACTCGGTACACAACATAATCAGGATCTGGACGGATACGCTCGAGGGGCAGCTTCTTGTCGCTCTGATCGATACTCCTGAATTTCAACGGCTGCGCCGGATCCGTCAGCTGGGGCTCGCCCATTTCGCCTATCAGGCCGCCGAGCATTCCCGTTTTACGCATTCGCTAGGAGCATTTCACCTCGCGGCTCGAATAATTGCGCGGCTGCGATCCGCATATCGGATCTCCGAGGAAGACCAGACGGCCGTTCGTGTCGCCGCTCTACTCCACGACGTCGGACACGGTGCATTCTCACACGTTCTCGAACCAATACTTAATTTCCATCACGAACATTTTTCGATCGCGGCGGTTAGCAGCAAGGAAACCGAGATCGGACGCCTTCTCGCCGGTTACTCATCGGACCTGCCCGAACGGGTCGCTGCGATCATCCGTGGAGATTTCGTTCCCGTAGCCCTCGCACAACTCGTGTCATCGCAGCTGGATGCCGACCGCATGGACTATCTCCTCCGCGACAGCCTGATGACGGGAGCAAAATATGGTGTCTACGATCTCGAATGGATCATCAAGTCGATCGAGATAAACGAATCGGACGATCACCTCTATGTATCGGCCAGGGGTCTGTACGCTGTCGAAGATTATCTTCAGGCTCGGTACTACATGTTCCGGCAGGTTTATTTTCACCGGACGCTTCGTTCTGCGGAAACGGTCCTGCGATCTATTCTCAGACGAGCGCTCGATCTGTTTCGCACAGGTGAGAGCGTCTGGCATTCACCCGGCACTGCATTCGAAGCAATTCTTTCCGGCAAAAAAGTCTCGCTGAAACAGCATCTCGAACTCGACGACGCCGACGTGTTGTTTCATATCAAGCAGTGGCAGAAGTCCGACGACTCCATACTATGCGACCTCTCCAAACGGTTCCTGCATCGGCTGCTATTCAAAGCATTTGATCTTGATATGCCCGAAAACGAACGCGAAGAATTTGTAGGTGGTGCTCAAAACATAACGGCCAATGCCGGCTTTGATCCTGTATATTATTTTGCGGAAGACGGCGCCGGCTCGGGTTCTTACAATTTTTACACGAAAGGTTCGGGTGACCGAAAGAACCTGATCTATGTCGAAGACGGATTTTCGCGGCCGACGATCCGCGAGATCTCTGAGGTCAGCGCAGCAGTACGCGGGCTGCAGGAGGGGTACAGAATTCACCGCATTTGTTTTCCGCCGGAAGTAAAGGATGAGATCGCCAGGCTTTATCACTCGAAATAGAAAATCAAAGCATGCGCTCGTCGGCTGGCTTTTCCCTATACTTCTTTGGCCGTTAATCATTGTAGGCTCTGCAGATGGGCAACATGTCGCCGTCATCGCACCGGACGGAACTAAGTCTTCGCTTCGCGCCGCCGAATCTATAGGCGATTCGCTGTCGAACAAATTGGCGATCGTCGATGCCTCATTAGCCAACACGGCCTTTGCGTCCGCCGACATCGAGAACCCTTTTAATCTCTCGCTCGAAGAAGCGAAACGCGCGGGTGCCGCGATCGGAGCCGAAGCGTTTATCTTGGTTAGAGCGGAGACCTTGAGGAGGAGTTCAACCACGCGGCCCGCGTATTACGAATCCTATTCCGTCGTATTTCTTGTCAATTCGCGTTCAGGCCACCTCGTATGGTGGACGCTGGTCAATGCAGAAGCGAATACCTCCGCGATATCAGAACTGCATCTCGACGACTCCATGCAAACCGTTACGGCAAACATTTCCGCTAACTGCTTGGAATGGCTCAAGTCGGACAACCTCCGGAAAACAGCACCCGATCTTCCTGAAATGCCTGCGGATGGTTCGCCTGAAGCAAAGACCTTGCGAGCACCCATCCCATACCGGCGACTCAAGCCCGAGTACACTCGGCAAGCCTTTCTTTACGGAGCAAAAGGCACGGTCGAGATCCTCGTCGATCTTGATGAAAAAGGAAACATACTTGCCACCGAGATCGAACGTTGGGCGGGCTTTGGCCTCGACGAATCCGTTACCGATACCGTTCGGAAAATGAGCTGGCGGCCCGCCGAACGCGGCGGAAAGCCATTGCCCATGCGGTTTTTGCTGCGATACAATTTCAAAAAGATCGAAAAAGAATAAAGCGTTCCATTTTGAATCGATGAAATACATCCGTGCAGTAATCCGTTTTGTCCTGTTCGCTACCGCGACATTCGGACTTTACGGTCTGTGGTGGGCAGCCGTATTTTTTATTCCGAATAAGCAATACTGGCGTCAGCTTATTTTCAAATGGTGGACGCTTTCTTTTATCCAGATCGCAAGAATGCGAGTCGAGGTTATTGGGACACCACCGAAACCGCCTTTCTTTCTCGTTTCAAATCACGTCGGTTATACCGATATTCTCACGCTTCGCTCGGCGGTCACTGGCGTTTTTGTCGCTAAGCATGACATCGGAGAATGGTTTCTCGCTGGCAAGATCGTGCGGGACATGGGTAATATCTATATCGATCGAACCAATCGGCGTGATATTCCGCGAGCGGGTGAGCTTGTCATCGAAGCCCTAAACCGCGGCGAAGGCGTAATTGTTTTTCCTGAGGGCACGACGACCAAGGGTGATGAAGTACTTCCCTTCAATTCTTCGTTCCTGCAGTTTGCCGCGCAAACCGATCTACCTGTTTCCTATGCCGCCATCTCCTATCGAACGGCGAAAGGCGAGGGCGAGGCGAGCAAATTCATAGCCTGGTGGGATGAAACGCCTTTTCTGACACACTTGTTCCGTCAGCTGATGCTTAAAGAATTCACTGCTATTATTACTTTTGGCGATGAACCCGTCAGCGATCCGGACCGAAAGGCTCTTGCTCGACAGCTTCACGACCGGGTTGCTGAGCGCTTCATTCCGCTGATCTGAGATATTGACAATTCTTTGCATTGAGACACTTGCCAGCCACTTTAAAAAGGCCTGGAAAGGGCATAGACTCTTTATTAAATAGCTTCGTACTAATCCTAAAACAACTTTCTTGGAGTCAATATGTGGAAAAACTATGTCCGTTTCTTTACGGCGTTGATGATAGTGGCCTCCGTCTACACATCCGCGCTTGGTCAGAGCAAGGCGTTCGATGTTGCAAACATGGACCGCTCGGCCGATGCGTGTGATAACTTCTTCCAGTTTGCCGATGGCAACTGGGTGAAAAACACGCCGATACCGCCATCGCAATCCAGATGGGGCAGCTTTAATATGCTCAGCGAGAGCAATCGCGATGTGCTTCACGATATCCTCGAGAAGGCCGAGAAAGAAAAGGCCGCCGCGGGAAGCAACGTCCAGATGATCGGCGATTTCTACGCGTCCTGTATGGACGAGGCCGCGATCGAGAAGGCTGGTTCCCATCCGCTCGACGCCGAGTTTGCACGCATTAATAAGATCAATACAGTCGATGACCTGAAGCGTGAGATCGCCGAACTCCATCGGCAGGGCCTGCCGGCTCTTTTCCGCTTTGGCGGCGGGCCGGACCAGCGCAACAGCAACATGGTCATTCTCAATGCGGGTCAGGGTGGGCTCAGTCTGCCCAACAAAGAGTATTATACTCTGGACACTCCGAGCATGACTGCCACGCGTACCAAGTTCGTGGAGCATATGACCAATATGTTCAAGCTTCTCGGCGATTCACCGGAAGCGGCGGCGGCAAATGCTAAGACCGTAATGGATGTCCAGACGCGGCTTGCCAATGCCTCGATGGCTCCCGACCAGCTCCGCAACCGCGACAAGAATTACAACAAGATCACCCTCGCCGATGCACAGGCGATCATTCCGAATTTCTCACTGGCCGACTATATGAAGGCCAGAGGAATGTCGTCCGGCGGCGACGTAGATTTTCAGCAACCGAATTTTTTCAAAGAGTTGAATTCGATGCTGACGGATGTTTCTCTCGACCAATGGAAAACCTACCTGCGATGGATGGTACTCTCGTCTGCAGCCCCGACCCTTTCGAAAGCTTTCGTCGACGAGACTTTCGATTTCCAGGGCCGGTTCTTAACCGGTGTTAAAGAACAGCAACCGCGATGGAAACGATGCACCGAGGCGACTGACCGCACACTGGGAGAGGCTCTCGGAGCGGAGTATATAAAGACAAAGTTCACACCCGAGCAGGAAAAAGCCGCCAACGACATGATCGATCATCTATTTGCCGCGATGAAAACTCATATCCAAAATCTGCCATGGATGAGCGATGAAACCAAGACAAAAGCTCTTGCGAAACTCACCGCTTACAAACGCAAGATCGGCTATAACCGCAATCCGCGGGGTTACGCCGGATTGAAAATAGCGCGTGCCTCGTATGCGGAAAATGTCAGGCGCTCATCCGAGTTTCAGGTGAACCGCAATGTCCAGGACATCGGCAAAGCGACGGACAAAACCCGTTGGGGCTTTACGCCGCCAACGGTCAACGCCTCGTACAATCCCTCCTATAACGACATCACATTTCCAGCCGGCATTCTTCAGCCGCCTTTCTTCAATTTCCAGGCAGACGACGCGATCAACTACGGCGGCATGGGAGCCGTCATTGGGCACGAGATTTCGCACGGCTTTGATGATCAGGGCAGCAAGTATGACGCCGACGGCAATCAGAAAAACTGGTGGACCGATGAGGACCGGAAGAAGTTTGATGAGCGGGCCGCGTGCGTTATCAATCAGTTCAACGGCTACGAGGTACTTCCGGGCCTGAACATCAAAGGTCAAAGAACAATCGGCGAGAACATCGGCGATCTCGGCGGTTTGAATATCTCCTACACTGCCCTGATGGAAGACCTAAAAGGGAAGCCTGCGCCGGGTTTGATCGACGGGTTCACGCCCGAGCAGAGATTCTTTCTCGGCTGGGCACAGGTCTGGGCCGCAAAAGCGACCGACCAGGGTCTCCGTCTACAGGTCGAGACCGATCCTCACTCGTGGGCGCAATACCGCGTCAACGGCCCACTCTCCAACATGTCTGAGTTCGCGAAGGCATGGGGATGCAAAGCCGGCGACAAAATGGTTCGCGCTGACGCCTGCTTGATCTGGTAATTGTCGATTTAATGTGAAGAGGCTGAGGGAACCGGAACCGGACCTTCAGCCTCTATTAAGTTAAAGCGAGATTCCACCTGCCAAAGTTTCTAACAACAGAAGCCAGAATTTAATAGGCTCATTATTGAAAAGGGCGGGAGTTATACTCCCGCCCTTTTCTTGTAAACTTCGAAAGCCTTCCTCGGTCGCTACAAATTTGTCAGCTTCATAATTAGTTCTTACAGAAATGTCAGAATCATAACGTCTCATTGCGACAGCAGCCAACGTTTGACATCTTAGAACCCTGTATTCATCGGGGCTTCGCCACATTCTCAAGTAACAACCTGTACTGGCACGCCATTTGCCCTTCCTATTTTAAATCAGAGCAGTTGGGTTTGAGGTTATTGAATTATCTATTAGGAGTCTTTTGGATGAAAATTATGCGTTTACGAGCAGACAGGCCGTCAGACAGAATGTCGTTGATCAAGAAATTCTTACGGTTGAAGGTAAGGCTAAATGATCCACAATGGCGAAAATTCGGTTTCGCATTATTGGGCGGCAAGTTATTGGGCATCGCAATACTAATGCTTGGATTAGCCATTGTATTCCCTGACCTAGCTGGATTTGGTGTCAGAACTTTCGCGGCTGACGGTGACGTTCCGGGTGCGGACATTGTCAACCCGCTAAATACTCTTTGGGTGTTACTCGGAGCATTTCTGGTTTTCGGAATGCAGGTCGGCTTTACCATGCTCGAGGCAGGTTTTTGTCGTTCGCGCGAGACCGTCAACGTTTTGATGGAATGTATCGTCGATACATGCCTTTGCGGACTTCTCTTTTTTGCCATGGGTTTTGCATTCATGTTTAGCCACGGCAATGGATTTATCGGCTTAAACTGGTTCTTCCTCCAAGGGGCTCCGGCGACATACGAGGGTACTGGCATTGCATTTATGGCCTTTTGGCTGTTTCAGTTTGCCTTTGCGGATACCTGCTCGACGATCACCTCTGGAGCGATGATCGGCCGAACGAGCTTTGTCGGCGATCTGCTTTATAGTCTGGCAGTTTCAGGCTTTATCTACCCGATCATTGGCCACTGGGCATGGGGACCTGACGGATTCCTTGCCACTATGGGATCCGAAGGGAACTTTCTTGCCTCGCTGGGGTTGGGTTTCCACGATTTTGCGGGTTCAACCGTAGTTCATACGATCGGCGGATTTATCGCACTTGCAGGTGCCATAGCACTCGGGCCAAGACTTGGAAGGATATTCAAACGCGATGGCGGCGGACCGATGGCACCACACGATCTGACCATAGCCGCGGCTGGTGGATTGATCCTATGGTTTGGCTGGTATGGATTCAATCCTGGCAGCACGCTCTCGGCCATGGATTTCGAAGGCATTGGCCGTGTCGCTACAAATACTACATTGGCA
>Ga0207641_10002470_pt1 | contig 17075 bp, 13 predicted proteins | sample KBSSwiS62_FD_184306 | JGI IMG/M metagenome (GOLD analysis project Ga0207641, IMG submission 184306) | Switchgrass rhizosphere microbial communities from Kellogg Biological Station, Michigan, USA - KBS Switchgrass S6-2 (SPAdes) (version 2) | ecosystem: Host-associated > Plants > Roots >... | reverse complement strand
CTCCAATGCGGTGGTCATCGGTTTCAACACCCGCACGGACAATTCCGCCGCCAACGCCGCCAAGCGCGAGGGCGTCCAGATCAAGCTTTTCAGCATCATTTACGAACTGATCGACCAGGTGAAAGAAGCCATGGTCGGACTGCTCGATCCGGAACTGCGCGAAACGTCGCTTGGCAGCGCGGTCGTGAAGCAGGTCTTCAATCTGTCGAAGTTCCCCGTCGCCGGTTGCAGTGTCTCGACGGGCCGCATCGTCCGCAACGCCCGCGCCCGCGTGGTGCGCAAGCGCCAGCCGATTTACGATGGCCAGGTGGTTGCGCTCAAGCGCTTCCAGGATGACGCCAGCGAAGTGCGCGCCGGGCTTGAGTGCGGTATCCGCCTCGGCGACTTCAACGAGTATCTGGTCGACGACATCATCGAGTGCTACCAACTCGAAAAATTCACGCAGAGTCTCTAATCTGTTTACTCTGTAATTACAGAATTGGCGTTTGCATTAAAAAACAGGCCAAAAAGTGTGCGAGGCCTCTTGCATATACTTGGCAGCAATAATAGCATAGGTTACTTTTAGTGGTACCTTTGTTGTAGAAAAAAAGCTGTGGCTGCCAACGACGATTTTATTCTGGAGCTCCTGATCAAGCACGGCTTGATTCAGCCCTCTGAACTGGAGGATGCCCGACGTGCGTCGAGCAATAATGGCCACGGCCCGGTGGACGAGCTAGTCCGTACCGGGTTAATCACTTCCCTCGATATTCTCCGCACCATCGCGGCGGAGGCCGGGGTCGATGTGGTGGAGCGAATCGACGCGGTGGACGAAAGCGCGGTCAAGGCGATGCCACGCCAGCTCGCCTTCCGGCTTTCGGTCATGCCGATCCATCTCGAGGGCCGGCATTTTCGCGTGGCCCTGGCCGATCCCTTCAATTTTGACGCCATCGATACGCTGAGCAAGGAATTGCGCTCCTTCGATATCGATCCGGTGGTGGCGCCCGCGGACCAGATTACCGGTGCCCTCAAGCGCTATTACGGCAACGCGAATGACATGGTCCATTCGCTCATCGGCGGTTTCGACGGCGATGAACTCAAGGTCAAGGAAAAGGAAGCGGACGAAAACGTGACGGATCCCGAGAGCGGGGACGATGCGCACATCATCCGCATGGTCAATCTCATGATTTTGGAAGCGCATCGCCTGAAGGCGAGCGATATTCACCTGGAGCCCCTGGAAAAGCGTCTCCGCCTGCGGTACCGCATCGACGGCGTGCTCCAGGTCATGGCCGATCCGCCCAAGAAACTGCAGGCCGCCATCGTCAGCCGCCTCAAGATCATGTCGAACATGAGCATCGCGGAACGGCGTCTGCCGCAGGACGGACGCATCCAGTTGAGGACTTCCGACGCGAAGACGGCCCTGGATTTGCGCGTCTCGACCATCCCGACCAACCATGGCGAATCGGTCGTCATGCGTATTCTCGACAAGACCAGCCTGACGCTCGGGTTGCCGGAACTCGGCTTTCTTTCGGACGACCAGGCCACCATGGACCGCATCCTGGGCCTGCCGGACGGCATCTTTCTCGTCACGGGCCCGACGGGTTCCGGCAAAAGTACGACCCTTTACGCGTGTCTCAATCTCATCAACAAACCGGACCGCAAGATCATCACGGTCGAGGACCCGGTGGAGTACCAGCTGACCGGCATCAACCAGGTCCCGGTCAATGCCGAGGTGGGCATGACCTTTCCCGCCGCGCTGCGCGCCATGTTGCGCCAGGCGCCCAACATCATCATGGTCGGTGAAATTCGTGACTTGGAAACGGCCGCCATCGCCATCAATGCGTCGCTGACCGGTCACCTCGTTTTCAGCACCCTGCACACCAACGACGCGCCGAGCGCCGTCACCCGTCTGGTCGATATCGGGGTCAAAAAGTTCCTCGTCGCATCCTCTGTGCGCGCGATCATGGCGCAGCGGCTCGTGCGGCGCATTTGCAAGAATTGTACCGAGCCCTACATGCCGACCGAGAAGGAAATGCGGGCATTGAACCTGAAGGCCGAGCAGATCGAAGGGGCCAATTTCCGCAAGGGCCGCGGTTGCGACAAATGCCGCGACACGGGCTACAAGGGCCGGATGGGGATCTTTGAGATTTGCGTGCTCGACGATGAAATCCGGCGCATGGTGAACGAAGGCCTGAGCGTTTCGATGATCCGGCAGCGCGCTCGCGACCTGGGCATGCGCACCCTTCGGGAAGACGGTATCCGCAAGGTGCTCAACGGCATGACCACACCGGACGAGGTCATCACCGCGACGATGGGAGACAAGGAATAACATCATGGACACGGAACTCCTTCTCTCCTTTCTCCGTGAAAACGGGATCATCAGCGAACTGCAGGTCGACGAACTCCGCGAAGAGCAGGTCCGCTCCGGCAAGCCGATCGAAGAGGTGATCTCCAACAACGGGGTGATCCGCCTGAGTGACATGTATGAAATGATCGCCAGTGCGCTCGGAACCGAAGTGGTCGATGTCTCGACGATGGAATATCCGGCGGAATTGCTCAGCCTGGTGCCGCCTCACACGGCGCGAGTGCAGGGCGTGCTGCCGCTGGACTTTGACGGCCAGGTCCTCCGCGTGGCGGTGGTCAATCCTCTCGATCCCAATGTGATCGACAATCTTCGCTTTGCGACCCAGAAGGACATTGCGATCAACGTAGCTCCCGCCCCGCAAATCCAGGCCGTGATCGAGCGCTATTACGGAACCGAAATTTCCGATACCGAGGACCTGTTGAAAAGCCTGGCCGGGGATGCTGCCGCCAAGGCCGCGGCGAGCGATGTCATCGACATTGAAAGCGCCTCCTCGGCCCCGATCGTCAAGTATGTGAACACGATCCTGTCGCAGGCCATCCAGGCGCGGGCGAGTGATATTCACTTCGAGCCTTTCGAGTTTGATTTCAAGATACGTTACCGTGTGGATGGTGCGCTGTACGAAATGGCGCCGCCGCCCCGTGCCCTGGCCACGGCGATTACCTCGCGCATCAAGGTCATGTCGAATCTCAACATCGCGGAGCGCCGCGTGCCGCAGGACGGACGCATCCAGACGAGCATGGCCGGACGCCAGGTCGATCTTCGTGTCTCGACCCTGCCCACCCAGTTTGGCGAGAGTATCGTGTTGCGCGTTTTGGACCGCACGACCGTGAAGCTTGACCTGGCCGCGATCGGGCTGCCCGAGCGCATCTACAATTACATCTGCGAGGTGATCGAGAAGCCCAACGGCATTTTTATCGTCACCGGCCCAACGGGTTCCGGCAAGACCACCACGCTTTACGCCTGCCTCAACCGGATCAACACGACGGACAGCAAGCTGCTCACGGCCGAGGAGCCGGTGGAGTATGAAATCGAGGGCATCCAGCAGGTGCCGATTCACGAGGCGATCGGGCTGACTTTTGCCCGGGCACTGCGCGCCTTCTTGCGGCAGGACCCTGATCGCATCATGGTGGGCGAAACGCGCGATTTGGAGACGGCGCAGATCGCGATCCAGGCCTCGCTTACAGGACACCTGGTCTTCACCACGCTGCACACCAACGATGCCCCGGGTGCGATTGCGCGTCTCATCGACATGGGGGTCGAGCCCTTCCTGATCGCCTCGAGCCTGGAAGGCGTGCTTGGGCAGCGGTTGGTGCGCCGGATTTGCACCAGTTGCCGTACGCCGTACGAACCGAGCGAGGAAATTCTTCGCCAGATCGGGCTTTCGGTCCACGACATCGGGGACAAGAATTTCTATTACGGGACGGGATGCGACCAGTGCAACCGCACCGGGTACAAGGGCCGCAAGGGCATCTACGAACTGCTCGACATCACCGAGCCGATCCGCGAACTCATCAGCGCGCGCGCGCCTTCCGTGGTCATTCGCCAGAAGGCGATTGAGCTGGGCATGACCACCCTGCGCTCGGACGGCCTGCGCAGTATTTTTGAAGGTGAAACCACGATCGAGGAAGTCCTGAAATATACCTAACCGCCCAACCCAAACGATTATGCCCAAATTCTCCTACACGGCCGTGGACGCCCGCGGCAAGCAAGCCACCGGGTCCGTTGAAGCCAACGACCAGAATGACGCCATCGCGCAGATCCGTCAGCTTGGTTTCTATCCGCAACGCCTGGACGAGGTCAAGGCGGGCGGAGGGGAAGCGGCCACGACTGAGAAGAAGCCGAAGGGCAAGAAGAAGAGCGGCAAGGTCAAGATGCGCATCCTGACGATTTTCACGCGTCAATTGGCCACGCTGATCGATGCGGGGCTGCCCTTGATGCGCAGTCTCAATACGCTGGCCAAGCAGGAGCGCAATCCCGTCATGCGGGCCACGATGGTCGACCTGGCGTCCTCGGTCGAAAGCGGCAACACCTTCTCCGAGTCCCTGACGCTGCATCCGGGCATCTTCAACAAACTGTATGTCAACATGGTGAAGGCCGGTGAGTTGGGCGGCGTGCTTGAAATCGTCCTGACCCGCCTGGCGGAGTTCCAGGAAAAGTCGCAGAAGATCAAGGGCAAGGTCATCGCGGCGATGGTGTACCCGATCGTCGTCTTGGTCATTGCGGGCTTGATCCTGACCTTCCTGCTCGTCTTCATCGTTCCCCGGTTCCAGCAGATCTTCAAGGACGCCCTCGGGCCGGACCATCCCCTGCCGGGCATCACACTGTTCGTCATCGGCTGTTCGGATTTTATGGTCGAGCGTTGGTACCTCATCCTGGGGGGCATTGCCGTGATGGTCGCGGTTTACCGGGCCTTTGCCGCCACCCCGGCGGGTATCATCATCCTGGACAAGATCGCGCTGAAGATCCCGGTCTTTGGTGACTTGATGAGCAAGACCGCCATCGCCCGCTTCAGCCGCACCCTGGGCACGCTGATCAGCAGCGGTGTTCCCATCCTCCAGGCCCTGAACATCACCCGGGAGACGGCCAGCAATACCATCGTGGCGAACGCCATCGGCAAGATCCACGACAGCGTCAAGGAAGGTGAATCGGTGGTCGGCCCGATGGAGTCGTCCGGCGTTTTCCCGCCCATGGTGACCAGCATGGTCCAGGTCGGCGAGGAAACCGGTCAGTTGCCCGACATGTTGGTGAAGGTGGCCGACGTTTACGAAGCCGAAGTCGACAACGTTGTCACCAGTTTGACCAGCATCCTGGAGCCGATCATGATCGTGCTGCTCGCGGTGATCGTCGGTACGATCGTCATCGCACTCTTTATGCCCATGGTCAGCCTGATCACCGGCATGAGCGATCAGTCGAACGGCAGCAAGTAATCCTGTAACAACCTGGGTGGCCGACAGTCTTCTGTCCGGCCACCGGCAGGATTTCGTCCCCGGCCCTACACGCCGAGGTCCATCTGCAAGGTGGAATGCGGGTCCTGCTTTTGGACCAGCTCCACGATCCGGTCGACCTGCACATGCTCGTGGATGAGTTTCTGGATCAGCCCGATCTTGTCCCGGTCGCCCACTTCGGTTTTGACCGTCATGCGGGCGATGGTAGTCGTGGCGCTGGAGACGTCTGCCTGGGTCGAGATAAAGGGAATGGACCGCTGGCGGATGAGCTCCATGAGGCTACCATGCGGCAGGATGCCATCGGTCAGGACGACACCGGCCAATTGATTGCGGGAGGAGGTCTTCGAATCGTCATTCAGAATCATCATGATCAGGTCTTCGCGGTCGCCGGGGGTGATGATCAGGGTGCCGGGATTGAGCAGGCGTTCGGCATGGTTTGAAGACATGGCACCGACCCCGATTTTCGCGATGCGCTTGCGCTTGTGCTGGGCCCCGGCCAGGAATTCGCCTTTTAGTTGCAGACAGGCCTGATTGACGGTCGGCTTATAGAGTTCCGTGTGCATCGGGATCATGCCCAGGAGGGGCAGGCCCAGCTTGGCGAGGCCGAGCGTGGCGTACTCCTTCAGCATGGCCATTTTTTCGGGCACGACTTTGTTGATGATGGCGCCGATGACCTCGACGCCATGCTTTTCGAACAAGGCCAGATTGAGGCTGATTTCATCAATCGGGCGACCGATACCCGCGCGGCTGACGATGATGACCTTGGCCTTGAGCAGCTTGGCGACGGTGGCGTTGGAGAGATCAAAGACGCTGCCGACGCCAGCGTGACCGGTGCCCTCGATGATGACGAAATCCTTTTCCCAGGCTGCTTCGTCGAACGCACTGCGGACACGGTCGTGCAACTGGTGGGCGATCCCGCCGGAAAGATAGCGGCGCGTAAAATCGGGTTCGACGGCGATCGGGCTCATCGCCTTCAACGGCGTGTGGGGATGATACGTGTCATTGATGAGGACCGTGTCTTCGTCGATCTTGGCTCCCTCGATCTCCACGAAGCGCTGGCCCACCGGCTTGATGTAGCCGATGCGGGGAAAGCGGTTTTGCAGCGCCGAGAAGAGCCCGACGGAGGTCGTGGTCTTGCCGTCGTCCATCCGGGTGGCGGCCACGAAAATGCGCGGCGTGATCGTGTTGCGCAGGGCCAACTCAGGACGGTTGGCAGGTTCGAGGAATACAGATTCAGCCATAGGCAAGACGAAGTGCGACCATTACGCCTGTTTCCGGCGCGGATGGAAAGACGCTAATACTTCGCGTGACCTAAAAATCTTCGTGCAGATTGCGAATCCAAAGTAACCGCCGCTGGGAGGCAACGGCGGACGAAGCCCTCACGAGCGCGGGGTACCGCTCTTACAAATGGCCTTGGGCTTCCGTCTCAGCCTTGATGCGGTCGGCTTCGGCCTTGCGTTCGTGTTCCTTCTTGCTGACCCAGGCATCCCATGATTTTCCGTCGGCGGGATCCTTGCCGGTGAAGGCGATGGCGGTGATGTCAGAATAGGGAATGACATGGGGCTTTTCTTCGCCCTTGATGAAGAACTGGACGCGGGGAGGGGTGGCCTTGGCTTCGCGATTGGACATGAAACCCTCGAGCTGCTGGCCGTTAGTCAGGGTGAGAGTCACATCGCCGCGATAATCGAAAGCTTTGTCGATCCCTTCAATACGGTCGGTTTCCGACTGGAAAGTGAAGACCGACCCCATGAGGGAGGTGGCACGAACGGGGGGAGCGCTCTTGATGTCAGCGGGCATAATGAAATCCTCAGTAAAGCGAGAGAGGCTTAGCCAGCCATCGTCGCCTTGGCCGTCTGCATGAAGCCGGACATCGAGCCGAAGGTGGCATCGACCGCGGAGGGTTCGAAGCCGCAATGGACCATGCAATCCTGGCACTTGGGATTATCGCTCTTGTTGCCGTAATTGTCCCATTCGCTCAGTTCAAGATATTCCTTGAAGGTGTTGACGTAGCCATCCTGGAGAAGGTAGCAGGGCTTCTGCCATCCGAAGATGTTGTAAGCCGGGCTGCCCCACGGGGTGCACTCGAGGTCGAGATCGCCTTGGAGGAACTTGAGGAAGAGAGGGGAGAGGTTGAACTTCCAGCTCTTCTTGGGGTTCTGGAGGATCTGCTTGAAGAGGGCCTTGCTGGTGTCGCGGTGGAGGAAGCTGTTCTGGTCGGGAGCTTTCTCGTAGACGTAGCCGGGGGAAAGCATCATGCCTTCGACGCCGAGGGCCATCATCTCATCGAAGAAGGCGCGGACGCGTTCGGGGTTGGCGTGAGAGAAGAGGGTGGTGTTGGTCGTGACGCGGAAGCCCATTTTGACGGCTTCCTTGATCGCTTCCACAGCGGTATCGAACGTGCCATCACGGCAGACGGCGGTATCGTGATCGTCCTTCAGGCCGTCCATATGAACCGAGAAGGTAAGGTACTTGGAGGGTTTGAAGGTTCCTTCCTTGAGCTTGCGCTTAAGAAGCAAGGCATTGGTGCAGAGATAGATGTATTTCTTGCGGGCAACCAGGCCTTCGACGATCTGCTTGATTTCAGGATGGATGAGGGGTTCGCCGCCCGGAATGCTGACCATGGGGGCACCACATTCTTCCACGGCATCAAAGCATTGTTGCGGTGTAAGTCGTTTATTGAGAATATGATCCGGATACTGGATCTTGCCGCAGCCGGCGCAAGCGAGATTGCAGCGAAAAAGGGGTTCAAGCATCAAAACGAGCGGATAGCGCTTGCGGCCTTTGATGAATTTTTGGGTGAGGACGTAGGATGCGACCGTCCAAGCTTGGGAGATGGGAACCATAGATTTTTTGTTAAGCGGGTGAGCCTACTTCAGCTAGTGGAGATGTCAAGACCGTATTGCACAGAGGTATAAGCAAAAACCGATCCCATTTTACGAATGACCGAATGGAAAAAGTCATCCCCAGATTGTTGAGGGCATTTGTGTCGATGGGGTGAATTTTCAAGGCCATTTGATATTGGGTAATTTCCATCGTCATCAAGCGGCGTATCGGGAAAAACATCAACACGACATTCAAGCCAAGGGAAAGGTTGTTGCTCCAATGAAACTCGAACGGATGTTTCTGTAACTCAATATTCGCCGATCCCAGTTGACGGGCGGCGCAGAGTCTGGGAGGAGTTACGGGAGATTTATGTTGCGCGATATCTATCAGCTTTTTGGTGTGGGAGGGGGATTGGTGCAGTTGATTTTTGTCGCGGTCATCTTTGGCTTTCAGATCTGGATGTTCATCGACGCGATCCGGCGGGAGGAATACATCTGGGCGGCCATTATCTTTTTCTTTTCGATTTTCAGCGCGATTATCTACTACTTCCTCGTATACCGACCTTCAGGCGGGGGCAATCCGCTGGCTGGCTTTGAACTGCCCGGCGCGGCGGACCGCAAACGGATCAAGCAACTCCAGGCCGACATCCACTATCTGGATCGGGCCAACCAGCATCTGGAGCTGGCCGATATCTACCTGAGCCAGGGCAAGCTTGATCTCGCCGAGAAAAGCTACCGGGCCGCCTATGAACGGGACCCGAAGGACGAGGACATCCGGGCGCACCTGGGCAATTGCCTGGCCCGGCAAAACAAGGCGCAGGAGGCGTTGCCGCTTTTGGAATCGGTCTGCGCGACGAACCCGAAACACGACTACGGCTACACGTTGATGGCCCTGGCGGAAGCGCAGGGCGCCGCCGGTCAGATCGACAGGGCGCTTGCGACGTGGCAGCAGGTGCTCGGCATGTATTCCTATTCCCGCGCCCGGGTGCAATATGCCGAACTGCTCATCCAGAAAAAGGAATATGCCGAGGCGCAGAAGCAGCTCAAGGGCGTCATCGACGATTTCCCCTATACGACGAAGTTCCAGCGCAAGAAGGAAAAGATCTGGCTCGACCGGGCCCAGGCGATGATGGGGAGGATACCCGGTTAGCCAACGGAAGGGTCACAGAATCTCCTCTGGAACTTGGGCCGGGTTTGGGGCAGGTTGCTGTGACGTATGATTCGCGGTCTGTTTAAGATGACTGGTTTTTTGCTGGCGATGGCGGCGCTCGGGTTTGTCCTGACCGGGGTGTGGATCGTGCATGACGGGATGCGGGACGATTTTGACCACGCCGATGTCGCGCTCGTGCCCGGGTATGTGGAAATCCAGGACGCCACCCTGTCCCCGGCGCTCACGGCACGATTGGACCGCGCTGCCGCACTTTATACGCAGGGAAAATTTACATACATCATCGTCAGCGGCGTGACTCCGCCCAACGAGGACGATGAAGCCGATGCGATGGCGAAATATCTGCAGGCTCATCAGGTCCCGGCCAGCGCGATCATCCAGGACCACCGGGGCGAAAAGGACGAATTAGCGGCGAACATCGCCCGGATCATGCAGGACCAGAAATTCCATTCCGTCCTGCTGGTGGCCGATTACGACCACCTGACGCGCATGAAGATGACGCTCAAGCATGCGGGCATCCGGGAGACGGAACAGGCGCATGTGGGCGAATGGCAGCGCGCGGACGGCATGGACGTCCTGCGGGAAGACGTGGCGATCTATGGGGACCTCTATCACTGGGTGGTCCTGCCCACTGCGGTCAAAGTCAACACGCAAGCGACCATCGAAGCGCAAAAGGCCAAGGAAACCCTTGATAAAAAGATCGATTCGCTGAAGAAGTAATTCCATGCCTGATCTGCCCAAAGACATCACGCCTTACTTCACCGGCAACGGCGGAGGCATCGCCCTGCTGGTGGTGGGGGTGGGATGCCTGATCGTACTGGCGATGTGGGCCTACATGTTTTACGACGCCCTGCGCGCGGGCTCGTATGTCTGGGCGATCTTCATCTTTCTCGTGCCCGTGCTCGGTTGGGTGGTCTACTACTTTTTCGTTTATCGCAAATCGATGGCGCAGAAGAGCGCCCTCTTCCGGTTTTTCCGGTTGTTCAGTTGGTTCGTGGTCTTCCCGTTTTTGTGCATTGCTGTCCCGGCGACCTGGATCGTTCTCGACGGCCTGCATGACAATTTTGATCACGCGGACGTCGCCCTGGTTCCCGGCTACGGTGAGGCCACTCCCGGTGAGCTGGGGCCGGCGCTGACGGCGCGTCTCGATCGCGCCATTGTCCTCTATCAGGAAAATAAATTCCCGTTCATCATCGTGAGCGGCCAGGACACGGCTGGCGAGAAACATGAGCCGGAAAGGATGGCCCATTATCTGGAATCCCGCCAGATTCCCGCCAGCGTGATCATCCAGGATCACCGTACCGAAAAAGCGAGCGACACCGTGGATAACCTGAGCCGTATCATGAAGGGCCAGGGATTCCATTCGGTCATGGTCATCAGCGACTACTATCGTCTTACCCGGCTCAAAGTGTACGCTTTGCGGGGAGGGGTGCGCGAAGTCGAGCAGGCCCATGTGGGACAATGGAACCGCGGCGACATTCCACTCATCCTGGGAGAAGTCACCACGACTTATGACCGGCTTTCCAGGACGTACCTGCTTCCCGTGGCGCAACGGATTTACGGGGATGTCTTGAATGCCAAAGATACGATCACGGAAGACGTCAGCGGCGGCAAAGACACGGTCGATCGGACCCTCGATGGAATGAGCAAGTAGCCTGGGCGTCGATGCGCGGAATGGGGCCTCTGTTTAAGAAGCCCTTGCGTGAAAATCGCGGGTGGGGCAACTTCTTTCTTTCATGTCTACGGCGACATATTCCTCAACGCAGGGGCAATGGCAGGGGCAGGGACCGGATTCCCCGGCCAAGGCCGTTGTTTTGCAGGTCCAAAAGGCCTTGGGAGCGCGGTCTCTGGAGCAGCTTGAGCGTATTTTTACGCTGGCGGAGGAAAGGCGTGAGGAGGAAGGGGTTTATATTGGGCCGCGGGACCCGGCCCAGCAGGAGTGGCGTTCCGGCAATGGCTTTGATTTGATGCCGCTGGTGATCGGTGGGGATGAATGGGCGCGGATCGAGGCGGGGCTGATCCAGAGGGTCAAGGTCTGGAATCTTTTTCTCCGGGATATTTACAGCGGCCAGGAAATTCTCAAGGCCGGGGTCCTGCCGTACGAAATTGTTTACGCGGACCCCAATTTTCACCGGGGTTGTGCGCGGTTGCCGGGAGTCACGGCGAACTATCTCCAATTGACCGCTTTCGATCTCCAGCAGGACATGCGCGGCCAGTGGATGGTGGTTGAGGACCATCTCGGTGTCGCCGAGGGCGCCAGTTACGCGCTGAAGAAACGGCAGGTCCTGCGCCAGGTCGCTCCCTGGCTTTTCGAGGGCCTGGAAATTTTGCCCATTGAAGATTTTGCCGCGCAAGTCATGGATGTCCTGCAGGAGTTGGTGCGTATTCCGGAGGGGCGGGCCCGTGGCGTTCTCTTGGCGCAAGGGAGCACCGACGATCATTATCTCGACCACGCAGCATTGGCTCGTCAGATGGGTGTCTCCATTGTCCAAGGGAGCGATCTCGTCGTGCTCGACAGCCGGCTTTTCCTCAAGACCATTGCGGGAGTGGAACCGGTGGATGTGGTGCTGCGCCGGCTTTCGACTTCCCTGCTCGACCCGGTCACCTTTGATCCCGCGAGCCGGTTTGGCGTTCCGGGGCTGCTTTCCTGCGTGCGCAAGGGATCGCTCGCCATGGCCAACGGTCTCGGTTCCGACCTGGCCAACAATCGCGCGCTGGCGGCGCATCTTCCGGCGATCATTGAATATTATTCCGGCGAGAAACCACTGCTTCCGTCGCCGCATGTCCTGGAGTTGCGCGACATCGACGTCCGGGAGGAAGTTGCCGACAAACGGGATGCCTACGTGATTCGCCATGCCTGGAAGCGGGGGCCGTCCCACGAGTGGATCATCAAGCATATGCCGGCGCATGAATGGAACCGGTTCTGGCTGCAAGTCGAGGCCGCGCCGAGCGAATACGTGGCGCACAAAGTGCCGACGCAGAGCGTTCATCCGTGCTGGACCGCCACCGGTTCCCGCACGATGCCGGCGACGGTGCGAGCGTTTGCGCTCGGGCAGGACCGGATTTCGCCCTGCGCCCTGGCGTGGACCGGTGCGGCGTCATCGATGGCGACCTCGGTGGTGCAGATGGCGGACCGGATCAAGGACGTTTGGATCTTGCGCGCGTCACCGGCTCCCTCGGTCAGTGACCACGCCCAGGCGGAGGAAGCGCCGAAACGGTTGCGCCTGACGAGCCGCGTGGCCGAGTCGCTCTTTTGGATGGGGCGTTATGCGGAACGTGCCGAAGTGACGACGCGGCTCCTGAGCATCGTCCAGATGCAGCCATGGCCTTTGGCGGGAAACGCCGCGGCGGTGTCGCGACAGCCTCTTTGGGCGGCCCTGGCGGCGATCACCGGTCATGCGCCTGATTTTTTCCTGAAGCCGGCGGCTTCCCCCAATAATCCCCGGGAGATTCCATCATACTTCCTGCTCGACCGCCGCCATGCGGGTTCGGTCCTGTCGTCGCTTTCGTCCTGCCGGCAAAACGCCGAAAACATCCGGGAACATTTTCCGCCGGAAGTCTGGTCCGTGCTGAATCATCTTTACCTGGAAATCGCAATGTACGCGGAGCAAACCCCCGCTGACAAAGTGCGGATGGTGCTGGAAGACCGCTCGCTGCACCACGACATCATCACCCATCTCGACGAGCTTACCGGCGCCCTGGAAAAGCACATGCTGCACAACGATGCCTGGCATTTCTGGCAACTGGGCGTCTATGCGGAACGCAGCCTGATGACGATCCTGACCTTGAAGGAGGTCCTGGCCCCGGAGGTTGATGGTGTGGCGAAGATCGGCCCGGTCAGCAGTTCCAATCTCGACTTTCTGCTGCAGATGCTCGCCGGGCAGTATGCGTATCGCAGTCTTTATCACGCGCGACCGGTCGCGGCACGAGTGGCCCGCCTGCTGTTGCAGGACCCGGAGTTTCCCCGGTCTGCCCTCTTTTGCCTGGAAGGGATGAAGCGGGCCCTGAACGCCACGTTGGGTGAGCGTCCGGTCAAGGGATCGGACACGCCGCTCAAGCATTGCGGGCGCGTGATCATGGAGCTCAACTTCATCGACATGGCCACTTATTTTCCGCGCGCGGAGAATGGCGGCGGTGCTGCCGCGGCCGATGACGATCTCTCGGACATGCCCACACCGGAGTTTCCGCAAAAGCTGTCGGAGTTGAACGAATTGCTCCTCGATTTCAACGTCCTGATCTCCGACCATTACCTGGACCACCAAGTGGTCTTCCGCGAGCCTGAACTCTTTGACCTCTCGAGCCCGCGATGATCTTCAATATCGTCCACACCACCGCCTACGAGTACTCGGCCCCGGCGATCGAATCGTTCACCGAGCTTCGCGTCCGGCCGCGCCAGAGCAACCGGCAGATCGTGCATCATCACGTGACCGAGGTAACACCCCGCGCGGCGCTGGAAGAATTCACCGATTACTACGACAACATGGTCGAGTGTCTTTCCGTTCCGTACCGGCACAAGACCCTGACTGTCACCTCGCGCAGCACGGTGGAAACGTTGCCGCACAAGGACGCGCTGAGCGGGCTCGACCTGACCGTCAGCGAAGCCGTGCGCCTCTACTGGCCGCAACGCCGCGAGTTGTTCGATTTTCTCATGCCCTCGATCCACGCACCGATCACGCCGGAGGTCGAGGCGATGTCGAAGGAACAACTGCCGAGCAGTGGTTCGTTCTGCGACGGGATCAAGGGGCTTTGTTCCCACATCTACGAGACCTTCACTTATATGCCCGGTGTGACCGATATCCGCACGCCGCTCTCGGAGGTGCTGCGCAAGCGCCAGGGGGTATGCCAGGATTTCGCGCACTTAATGATCGCCTTGTTGCGGGCGGCGGGTTTGCCGGCGCGTTACGTCAGCGGCTATATCGAGACCGAGTCGGTGCGGGGCAACAGCGACCTGGTTGGCGCGACCGCGAGTCACGCCTGGGTGGAAGTCTATCTGCCGAGCGGTCTCTGGGTCGGCATTGACCCGACCAACGACATGCTTGAGGGCGAGCGCCATGTGCAGATCGGGATCGGTCGCGATTATCACGACGTGCCGCCGCTGCGCGGAGTCTTCAAGGGCGCGAAACGCCAGCAACTTTCCGTCATGGTGACGGTCTCCCGCACGACGGGGGAAATGGTGACGGGCTAAGCCATGTCCGCCCCGGACAAAACCGACGGGCCCAAGCCTTGGTACCATCTCAGCCTCGGCAAGCAGATGGTGACCGGGCTGGTCGTCGGCACGTTGGTGGGCTGGACCGGACGTGAGTGGACGAAGGCGGACCCGGCTGCGCTGCACGACTTCCTGGCGTGGATCGCCTTGGGCCGGGACATTTTCCTGCACCTGATCCAAATGATGATCGCGCCGCTGGTCTTTGCCAGCATTGTGCAAGGGATCGCGGGGCACGAGGACATGAAGAAGGTCGGGCGCATTGGGGTAAAGGCGCTGGTCTATTTTGAGGTGCTGACCACGATGGCGCTCGCGGTTGGGTTGTTGATGGTGAACCTGCTCCATCCTGGTGCCGGTATTGTCCTGACGGGCGACACCAGCACATTGACGGCGATGGCGCAGAACAAGCCGCTCACGGTGATCGAGACGATCCTCCACATTTTCCCCAAGAGCATCATCGATGCGATGGCGCGGGGCGATGTGCTGCAAATCGTCGCATTCTCGGTCATCTTTGCGCTGGCGGTCTCCGCGGCGGGCGAAGCGGGCAAGCCGGTCCTCCTCTGGTGTGACAGCCTGCGTATTGTCATGTTCAAGTTTGCAGGCGTCATCATGACCGTCGCGCCCTTTGGTGTCGCGGCCGCGATTGCGGTGACGGTCGGCGAACAGGGACTGATGTCGCTGCTGGGACTGGGCAAGTTATTGCTGACGCTCTATCTCGCGCTGATTGTCTTTGTGGTTGTGGTGATGGGAGCCGTGATCTGGCTGGTAAAGATACCGTTCATGCCTTTCGTGCGGGCGGTGCGAGATCCTTTTCTTTTGGCCTTTGCCACGGCGAACAGCGAGGCGGCCTTGCCCGGCGCGTTTGCCAGGATGGAGCGCCTCGGTGTCCCGCGCGGCATTGTCGGATTTGTCCTGCCGATGGGCTATTCGTTCAACCTGGACGGCTCGACGCTGTATCTCGCCGTGGCGGGGGTTTTCATTGCGCAAGCGGCGGAAGCGGCGAGTGGTGTCCACTTCGGGATCGGGCAGCAAATCACGATGATGCTCATGCTCATGTTGACCTCCAAGGGTGTGGCTGCGGTGCCGCGAGCTTCCCTCGTGGTGTTGATCGCAGCGCTCCAATCGTTCAATCTTCCCTTGGCCGGCGCAGCGATGATTCTGGGCGTCGATGCCTTCATGGACATGGCGCGCACCTCAGTCAATGTTCTCGGCAATTGCCTCGCCAGCGCGGTCATCGCCCGTTGGGAAGGGGAGTTTGACGACAAGGCCGCAGCAAGAGAATTTGGCAGTAATCAATCCTGAAAGGATTGAACGAGTAGCCTTACCAGAAGAGTTTGCCCGAGGCGGTGAGAATGCAACCCAATGCGGCAAGGAAAAGAAGCGGCGCCCACGTAAGGCCCAGGCAGTAGAAAGGAAAGCGCGGGGTCTCAAATTCGATCGGATAGATCCAAAAGGCGACCAGGCTGAAGGCCGACGCGGCCACGGAAAAAACCAGGTAGGCAAAAAAACGGCCACAAGGCGCAGTGATGTTAGCGAATTTCGTTCCCACGCAATCGACCGCAAAGGTGTTGAGGGACGGATAGGCCAGGCTGAGCAGAGCCAGAACGGCCAGCAGCAGCGATAGCCCGTTAAGACTCCGATAGGCTAACGTCATCGCAATTCCAGTTCCTCCTCGAATTGGGTCAGATTGCGCACACCCGTCTTGCCGACAATGACCACGTCTTCGATGCGTACGCCGCCGACGCCGGGATAGTAGAGTCCCGGTTCAACGGTGATGCTGAGGCCGGTAAAGAGTTTGCCTGCGCCGAAGCGGGGTGATTCGTGCAGATCGAGGCCGAGGCCATGTCCCACGCCGTGGAACATTCCCACCCAGCGGCCCTTGCGCTGTTCGGTTGGGTACCCGGCCTCCTTGAAGCGGACGATCAATTCCTTTTGCAAAGCGGTGCCATCGGCGCCTTCGCGCATCTGCTGCATCACCCATCGTTTGCCCTCCTGGACAGTGGCATATTGTTTTCTGAGTGCCTCGGAGGCGCGGCCCCGCACGACGGTGCGGGTCAGGTCGCCGAAATAATGATTGCGCGCATGGCGGGGAAAAATATCGAGCACGATGGCCTCGTTGGTCCGGAGCGGGCCATGGCCGCGCTCATGCGGATCGCAGCCTTGTTCGCCGCCCGCGACGATGGTATTGGCGGGGACGCCCCCGGCGTGCAGCACGGCGGAATCCATCTCGGCGCGCAGACGCTCCGAGGTGAGGGGAAGCTTGTTCCATTGCAGGAATCCGCGCTTGTCGCCGCGGCTGGTCTTGAGGACATCGATACCGCGGCGCAGACCGGTCTCGGCGACGCGCAGGGCCGTGGTCAGCGCGGTGATTTCTTCCCGGGACTTGCAAACGCGCTGCGGAAAGAAAGGTTGATCGGAAACAGTGAGTTTCAGGCCCTTCGCGCGGAGTTTTTCGAGCAGACCTGCGGGAAATTGCTCGGGCACGAGAAAGGACTTGATCCGGTATTTCGTGGCGATGCCGCTGACGACGGCGACAGCGGAGGAGTCCTTGGGCTGCGCGGGAAGAAATTCTGCGAGGCCATGCACCTGCGTCACG
>Ga0207641_10002466_pt1 | contig 17090 bp, 15 predicted proteins | sample KBSSwiS62_FD_184306 | JGI IMG/M metagenome (GOLD analysis project Ga0207641, IMG submission 184306) | Switchgrass rhizosphere microbial communities from Kellogg Biological Station, Michigan, USA - KBS Switchgrass S6-2 (SPAdes) (version 2) | ecosystem: Host-associated > Plants > Roots >... | reverse complement strand
CACACCGTGCTCACGAACACCACGCCCGCCTCGGGCTCGAAGGCGCGGTTCGACCTCGACCCTGCGATCGCCGACCGTGTGAGCCGGCGGGCCACGGAGCTGCTTGCGCCCTTCCCGCTCTACTCCGGCGTCGATCTGGGCTGAGGCACCCGTCCCTACTCCCCCACCGAGCGGCGGAGGATCTCCCGGGCGTCCGCGCGGCCGTCGAGCAGGCGGGTGAAGCGGCGGCGGATCCGCCAGCCGTCGGGGGTGCGGTCGAGGTCCCAGCGGTTGGCGGCGACGCGCCAGATGAAGAAGCCGCCGTCGCCGTCGCCGCGGAAGAGCTGGGAGTAGGTGATCGCGGCCGCGGTGTCGCCGGTGATCTCCACCAACGCGGGACCGATGTTGTGGGCGGAGCCGCCGAGGATGATCTCCTGGTGGCCCGCACCGACGACCATCTCGGCGATGCCCTCGGCCCCGTCGAGCGTGCCGACGTCCATGTCGTAGACGGCGTCCTTCGTCCACAGCGCCGCGGCGGCGACCGCGTCACCACTGTCGACCGCGGGGCCGTAGGCCGCGATCACCCGCCGGATCGCGAGCTCGTCCTCCAACGCCCGGACGCGTTCCGCCAGCTCCGCCACCAGCGCCGTCACGTCGTCCACTGCCGTCTCCCTCCACTCGAGCAAGCGCCTGCCCGGGCCCCCTGCGCTACCTCGACGGTGACCCCGCGGAGGTGACCGCGAGATCCGGCTGCGTGAGAAGGTCTGGGCGGACGCGGGTCGCGGCTTCCGAGCACGCGGCCGCCGAGGAGGTCCTGTTCTCCGCTCCGACCCGCACGATCGTCCCGTACCAGGACTGGTGAGCGCCGCGGCAGGCCCGTCCCTCAGCGGGACGGGTCCGCCGCCGTGCTGATCGTCTCCCGGCTGGCGTCGATCGCCCGCAGCCGCCGCTCCAGCATCGCCACGGCCGCCGCGTCGTCGCCCACCCGGGCCAGCTCGGCGCGGGTCTCCGTCTCGAGCGCGGCGAGCCGGTCCGTGGCGAGGTCGCGGGTGAGCAGGTCCTGCTCCGCCCAGTCGTCCGCCGCGATGTCGACCCCCTCGTCACGGCCCGCCGCCGTCATGCCGGCAGGTTGAACAGCCGCCGCGCATTCGTGTCGACGATCTTCTGCACCTCGTCGTCCGGCACGTCCGCGAGGACCTCGGCCGCGTACTTGCGGCTGTGCGGCCAGTAGGAGTCCGAGTGGGGGTAGTCGCACTCCCAGGTGATGTTGTCCAGGCCGATGGCGTGCCGGTTCGCGATGCCGAACGTGTCGTCGATGAAACACCCGTAGATGTGCTTGCGGAACAGGTCCGACGGACGGACGTCCTTGACGATGTTCTGGTACCAGCGGTGCCGCTCCCAGGTGCCGTCGATCCGCTCCAGCAGGTACGGGACCCAGCCGATGCCGCCCTCCGCCAGCGCCACCTTCAGCTCCGGGTGCTTGTAGAACACCGGCGAGAAGAGCAGGTGGGCCGTCGAGGACATCAGGTTGGTGCCGTACATCGAGATCGTGACGGCGTAGGGGGCCTCGGGCGCGGTGGCGGGCGGCTGGCCGGACGAGCCGAAGTGCAGGCTGAGCGGCACCTTCGCCTCCTCGGCCAGCGAGAGCAGCGGGTCCCAGTGGTCGGTGTAGAGCGACGGCAGGCCCAGCGGGGCCATGTTCTCCGGGAAGGAGATGCCCTTCGCGCCCTTGGCGATCGTCCGGCTCAGCTCGGCCACGCAGAGCTCGACGTCCCACCACGGCAGGATCACCAGCGGGATGAAGCGGTTCGGGTCGGTGGCACACCACTCGTCGATGACGAAGTCGTTGTAGGCGCGCACGCAGTTCGCGGCGAGCTCCATGTCGCCGCCCTCGGCGGTGAACAGGGTACCGGCGAAGCGCGGGAAGGACGGGAAGTTCGCCGCCGCCCACACGCCGTCGAGGTCCATGTCGACGAGCCGGGCCTTGGGGTCGTAGCAGCCCGGGATCATGTCGGCATAGCGGACCGGCTCCACGCCGTACTCCTCGGGCCGCTTGCCCGCGACGGCGTTGAGCCCGATCGCGGGGAAGCGCTTGCCCTGGTAGTACCAGACCTGGATCGGCGCGCCGCCCGACGGCGACGGCTCGTCGACGATCCGCGGGCCCGCCTCGCGTTGCGCCGCGGGCAGGCGGTCCGTCCACACCTTCGGGTGCTCGATGAGGTGGTCGTCCACCGAGATCATCGTCATCCAGGGTTGCAACGGCATACCGGCCTCCTCGCTGAGCTTCCTCGCGCTCGACGATAGTGCTGCTCGTAGGCCCTGCCAAGCGCTTGCTCGGATTCAGACCGCCGATCCCACGCTCTCCGCCTCGTCAGGTGCCTGCTCCCGCAGACCCCCGGTGGCCGGACGCCTGCCGTGGCGCATCGCCAGTGCCACGCCCAGACCCACCAGGCTCGAGCCTGCCAACACCAGGAACGCGATCCGGAACCCGGACTCGGCGACCAGGAGCTCCGCGGACCCGTTGGGGGCCGGTATCGCGTGCGCCGCGATGATGGTCCCCACGACGGCCGTGCCGACCGCGTTCATCACGCCGAGCGCCGTGTACAGCAACGAGGTCGAGATGCCCTGCTCCGCGGCGGGCACACCCTTGATCAGCAGGGTGTTCGCAGCGGCGTAGAGGAACCCGACCCCCGCACCCTGCAAGGCAGCGGCCGTCGCCGCGACGAGCACGTTCCCGGTGACCAGGAGCAGCAGCACCACGCTGACGAGGATCACCAGCCCGGCGAGCAGCAGGGCGGTGCGCGGCGCGAACCGGCGGCACACCCAGCCCGCGAGCAGCCCTGCCGCCGCGCTGACCAGACCGAACGGGAGGCCGATGACCACGCCGTACGTCAGCGCCGACATGCCCAGCCCGTACTCGGCGATCCCCGGGACGAACGGGATCCGGGCGATCTCCGAGAGCAGCACCGGGGCCGCAGTGATCGCGGCGATGATGAAGCCGCCTGCCACCAGCGTCATCCACACGACAGGCCTGCCGAGCAGAGCCGTGCTGACGATGGGCTCGGCGCTGCGCCGCTGCAGGAGCGCGAAGGAGACCAGCAGCACCAGACCCAGCGGGAGCGCCCAGGCCAGCGCTGCGGGCTCGACGATGCCGTAGACCACGGCCGCCACCCCGACGCCGAGCAGCAGACCGCCCGTCACGTCGATGCGCCGCTTCACGCGGGTGGAGCTCTCCGGGATCGCGAACAGCACGAGCAGACCGGCGAAGATGTCGTAGGCCAGCTCGAACCAGAAGGCGCTGCGGTAGCCGTAGGAGTCGATCAGCCAACCACCCAGCAGCGGGCCGACCAGCACCGCGACCCCGGTCCCCGCGCCGATCACGCCGACACCCATGGCGACCAACCGGGCAGGCAGCAGATCCCGGACCAGGCCGTACCCGGCGACATACGCCACGACGAAGGTGGACTGGAGCACCCGGCCGGTCAGGAACAGCCAGTAGGTCGGCGCGAGCGCGCACAGGATCGAGCCCAGCGCGAACACTACGGCGACGGCGAGCAGGATCCGCTTCTTGCCGTAGACGTCGCACATCCGGCCCGCGATGGGCAGGAAGACCAGCGAGGCCACGAACACCACGGTGCTGACCAGGGCGACCTGGGTGGTCTGGAACTCCGCGGCGATGTCGGTGAAGGCCCCTCCGATGAGAGTGAACTCGAAGTTCGCGTTGCCGATCACCAGGGCGATGATCACGACGCGGAGCATGTGGGAGAGCGTCGAGCGCCCTTCGACTGCTGAGGTGTGCACGGCAGCCTTCTCTCGTGGCGACGATGGACGAGCGGATGCGGTGCCCGGAGTGCCGAGCAAGCGCTTGAATGTTCCACCGAACAATGGTTGACGTCAAGCACGAACTTCGTCTTAGCAAGCGCTTGGTAGGAGAGGCTCGACGTGACACGATGGGCTCCTCGACGTCGAGGAGGGACATGACCACCAGCACGGACGGCAGTGCCGCCTCCACCGACCCGTCCACGACCGATGTCATCGTCGTCGGCGCGGGGATCGCCGGCCTGTACGCGATCCATCGGCTCCGCGGGCAGGGCCTGTCGGTGCGGTGCTTCGAGGCCGGCGACGGGGTGGGCGGCACCTGGTACTGGAACCGCTACCCCGGAGCGCGGTGCGACGTGGAGAGCATCGACTACTCCTACTCGTTCGACCCGCAGCTCGAGCAGGAGTGGGACTGGACCGAGCGCTACGCCGCGCAGCCGGAGATCCTGCGCTACCTCGAGCACGTCGCGGACCGCTACGACCTGCGCCGCTCGATCACCTTCGGCACCCGCGTGCAGGCTGCCCAGCTCGACGAGGCCGCGGGCCGGTGGCAGGTCCGGCTGGACAGCGGCGAGACCGTGACCAGCCGGTTCGTGGTGTTCGCGACCGGCAGCCTGTCGGCGGTGCACACCCCGGACCTGCCGGGCCTCGACCGTTTCGCCGGGCGCGTCCTGCACACCGCGCGCTGGCCGCAGGAGCCGGTCGACCTCGCCGGGCGCCGGGTCGGCCTGATCGGCACCGGGTCGTCGGGCATCCAGATCACCCCGATCCTCGCCGAGCAGGCCGCGCACCTCACGGTGTTCCAGCGCAGCGCGAACTTCTCCATCCCCTCCCCCAACCGCCCGCACACCGACGAGACCCGCGCGGCCTACCGGGCGAGCTACGCCGAGCGCCGCGCGCAGTCGCTGGCCAGCGCGGGCGGATCCCCGCACCGACCCTTCCCCAAGGAGACGTTCGACGTCTCGGCGGAGCAGCGCCGCGAGGTCTACGAGAAGCAGTGGCAGCTCGGCGGGGTGCTGTTCAGCAAGGCCTTCCCGGACCAGATGCGCAGCGACGAGGCGAACACGCCCGCGCGGGAGTTCTTCGCCGAGAAGGTCCGTGCCATGATCGACGACCCGGAGCTGGCGGAGCGGCTCATCCCGTCCGACCACCCGATCGGCACCAAGCGGATCTGCACCGACTCCGGCTACTACCCCACCTTCAACCGGCCGAACGTCTCGCTCGTCGACCTGCGCCGGACCCCGATCGAGGAGGTCACCGAGGCGGGGATCCGGGCGGGCGGCGTCGAGCACCCGCTCGACGACCTGGTCTTCGCCACCGGGTTCGACGCGCTCACCGGCGCGCTGGCCGCGATCGACATCCGCGGCCGCGGCGGGCGGGAGCTCAAGGCCGAGTGGGCGGGTGGCCCGCAGACGTACCTGGGCCTCGAGGTCGCCGGGTTCCCCAACATGTTCCTGATCAACGGGCCGGGCAGCGCCAGCACGTTCACCAACATGGTGCTGTCCGCCGAGCACGGGCTCGACTGGGTGGGCGACACGATCGGCTACCTCGACGAACGGGGCCTGTGGGGCATCGAGGCCACCGAGGACGCGCAGCGGGACTGGGTGGCGCACTGCTCGGAGCTGGCGGCGAACACGTTGTTCCCCAGGGCGAACTCCTGGTACCTGGGCGCGAACGTACCCGGCAAGCCCCGGGTCTTCATGCCCTACCTGGGCGGCTTCGCCACCTATCGCGAGCTGGTCGCGGAGGCGGTGGCGGCGGGCTACCGGGGCTTCGCGCTGCTGGCCACCGCGGGGGAGGCCGTGCCCGCGACCACCTGACCCCGGCCGCCGTTCGCCCCACTCAGCGAGGAGAGGATCCGATGAGCACGCACGACCTGGTCGTCCGCGCCGGCACGGTCGTGGACGGCGACGGCGGCCCACCGCGCACCGCGGACGTCGCGATCGACGGCGACCGGGTGGTCGAGGTCGGGCGGGTGTCCGGCACCGGCGGGCGGGAGATCTCGGCCGACGGCGCGCTCGTCACCCCCGGGTTCGTCGACATCCACACCCACTACGACGGGCAGGCCACGTGGGAGTCGCGGCTGCGGCCGTCGTCGTGGCACGGGGTCACCACGGTGGTCATGGGGAACTGCGGCGTCGGCTTCGCGCCGGTGCACGCGCGTGACCGGGACCGGCTCGTCGAGCTGATGGAGGGGGTCGAGGACATCCCCGGGGTAGCCCTGCAGGAGGGCCTGACCTGGGAGTGGTCCTCGTTCGCCGAGTACCTCGACGTGCTCGCCGGCCGGTCCTACGACATCGACCTGGCCGCCCAGCTGCCGCATGCCGCCCTGCGGGTGCACGCGATGGGCGAGCGGGCCGCGGCGCGCGAGGCGGCCACCGCGGAGGAGATCGCGACGATGGCCCGGCTGGCCAAGGAGGCCGTCCAGGCGGGCGCCCTCGGCTTCAGCACCTCCCGCACGCTCAACCACAAGAGCATCGACGGCGAGCTCACCCCCTCCTACGACGCCGGATCCGACGAGCTGGTCGCGATCGCCGCCGCGATCGGCGAGACCGGCCGCGGGGTGCTGCAGCTGGTCACGGACTTCGACGACCCGAAGGCGGACGTCGCGCTGATGCGGGCGATGGCCGCCGCCTCGGGCCGCCCGCTGTCGGTGTCGGCGATCCACATGCCCGTCGCGCCCGAGCGCATCTTCGAGGTGCTCGACCTGATGCAGGCGGCCGTCGACGACGGGCTCACGCTGCGCGGACAGGTCGGTCCGCGGCCGATCGGCATGCTGCTCGGGCTGGAGAACACGCTCAACCCGTTCATGACGAACCCGGTGTGGCGCACGGTCGCCGGGCTCCCGGTGGCCGAGCAGCGGGCCCGGATGGCCGATCCGGACTTCCGCGCCCGGGTGCTGGCGGCCCAGACCGGCGAGAAGGTCGACGGCCGGATCGGCGGTAGGATGATCACCCGGTACGAGATCATGTACGAGCTGTCCGACCCGCCCGTGTACGAGCTGCCCGCCTCGGCCTCGATCGCGGCACGCGCCGCGGCCGCCGGGCTCACCGGGGACGAGCTGGCCTACGACGTGATCGCCCGCGGCGCGATGCTGTACCTCACGGCCGCCAACCGGGACTTCGACGCCCTGCACGAGCTGCTGCTGCACCCGCTGACGGTGCCCGGCCTGTCCGACGGCGGCGCCCACGTCGGCACCATCTGCGACGGCAGCTTCCCGACATCGCTGCTGCAGCACTGGGTCCGCGACCGGCAGGGCGCCCGGCTGGACCTCGCCTACGCCGTCCGGCAGCAGGCCCGCGACACCGCCCGCGCGGTGGGGCTGACCGACCGCGGGGTGCTGGCACCGGGCATGCGCGCGGACCTCAACGTGATCGACCTCGACCGGTTGACCCTGCACCTGCCGGAGGTCCGCCACGACCTGCCCGCCGGTGGGCGGCGGCTCGTGCAGCAGGCCGAGGGCTACCGGCACACCGTCGTCGCGGGGCAGGAGACCTACCGGGACGGCGAGGCCACCGACGCCCTGCCGGGCCGGCTCATCCGCGGCTGACCGGGACCGTGCGTGCCCGTCGCCAGGCGCATCGCCCGTCGAGCGCCTCGTCGGATACGTCCCGTAAGGCAGCACCGACGCCTCGCGACAGCGCGAGGGAGGGAGGACATCATGACGGAACCGGACGGTCGGGTCGTGATCGTGACGGGCGCCGGTGGCGGGCTGGGGAGCGCCCAGGCCCGCCTGCTGGCCGCCGAGGGTGCCCGGGTCGTGGTCAACGACCTGGGGTGCGGGGTCGACGGGCGCGGCGCCGACCCGTCGGTGGCCGAGCGGGTCGCGCAGCAGATCGTCGAGGCGGGCGGGACCGCGGTCGCCAGCGGTGCCGACGTGGCGACGATGGCGGGCGCCCAGTCCGTCCTCGACCTCGCGCTCGAGCACTACGGACGGCTCGACGCCCTGGTCAACTGCGCGGGCGTGCTGCGGGACCGGATGTTCGCGAACATGAGCGAGGACGACTGGGACACCGCCCTGCGCGGCCACCTCAAGACCTTCTTCTGCCCCACCCGGCTCGCGGCCGCGTACTGGCGGGACCGGGCGAAGGCGGGCGACCGGGCCGACGCGGCGGTGCTGTCGATGTCCTCGACGTCCGGTCTGGTCGGCCAGGTCGGCCAGTCCAACTACGGTGCGGCCAAGGCCGCCATCGCGAGCGCGACGGTCATCCTCGCCGCCGAGCTGGGCCGCTACGGGGTGCGGGTCAACGCCCTCACGCCGGTCGGCCGCACCCGGATGACCGAGGACGCCCCGGGGGTCGCGGACCTGGTGCGCGCGCCGCAGGACCCCGCGGAGTTCGACGTCTACCACCCCGCCAACGTCGCCCCCACCGCCGCATGGCTGGTCGGCGCCGACTGCACGGTCACCGGCGAGGTGTTCTACGTGAAGGGCGGCGAGCTGCGGCTGTTCGACGGGTGGAGCTACGCCGCCACCGTCGACGCGGGCCACCGACTGTCGGTGGCGGAGGCGGGCGAGGCCGTTGAGGCACTCCTCGCCACCCGCAACGCCGACTCCGCCCCCGCCGACGCGAGCGTGCACGGCTGAGCCTCCCGCCCGACGTCGGCGACGGGGTGGCCGGACCCGCGGCGCCGGGTCAGCCCTTCAGGGCGGCGCCGAGGGTGAGCGCGGCGGTGCGCAGCTCCTGGTCCGGGTCGAGCGGCAGCAGCTTGACGACCGGGTGGGTCACGCCCGCGTCGACGTAGGCGCGGATGCGGCGGGCGCACTCGTCCGGGCTGCCGTGGACGATCAGGTCGTCGACCACCTCGTCGGGCACCGCGGCGGTGGCGGCGCGGCGGTCGCCCGCCGCCCAGCAGGTCCAGGTGCGCTCGAGTCGGGGGCCGCGGCCGAGCCTGCGGTGGAAGCGGGCGTAGCCGGGCACTGTGGCGTATGTGGAGACGAGCCGCCGCGCGGCGGTGCGGACAGTGTCGGTGGCGGTGGAGGGGCACACGAAGATCCGGGCGGCGACCGTGCCGGGCGCGCCCGCCCAGCCCAGGACGGTGGTGACGTCGGCGGCGGAGAGCCAGTTGAGCACCAGCCCGTCCGCCTCCTCCACTCCCAGGCGGGCCATCCCCGGGGCGAGGGCGGCGACCAGCACCGGCGGCGGGGTGGCAGGCGGCTGCTCCAGCCGGAACCCGCGCACCGCGAAGGTCTCGTACGTGGTGGACACCTTCTCGCCGCCGAGCGCCGCCCGCAGGAAGCGCGCGGTGTCGCGGACGCGGGCGAGCGGGCGGTCGTAGGTGGCGGCGTGCCAGTTCTCGGTCATCGTCGCCGACGAGGCGCCGATGCCCAGCAGGAACCGGCCCGGCGCGAGGTCGGCGAGCGCGGCCGCGCTCATCGCGAGCAGGCCGGGACCGCGGGCGAACACCGACGCGATCGCGGCGCCCACCGTGGCGCCCGGGGCGGCCGCGGCAGCCGCCGCGAGCGGGGTGAAGGCGTCGTACGTGGCGGTCTCCGCCGACCACAGCCCGCCGTACCCGGCCGCGGTCAGCTCCCGGGCGGACTCGGCGAGCGGTCCGACGAGGGGGATGGTGATGCCGACGTCGGTCGGGTCGGGCGAGGGTGTCATCGGGCGTCCTCGGGGAACGCCGACCCGGGATCCGTCACAGGTTGGCGTAGAACTCCAGCGTGTGCCCCTCGGGATCCTCGACGAACGCGACCCGGATGTTCATGTCCGCGATGTCGAAGGGCTCCTTGGTCAGCGTGCCGCCCACGGCGACCGCGCGCTGCACGGTCTCGTCGACGTCGTCGACCAGGAAGCCGAGGACGCACGAGCCGGGCGGCGGGACCGGCCGGCCCAGGTAGTTCAGCAGGACGATGGACTGCTCGGTGCCGTCCGTGGTCGTCATGACGATCTCGTCGACCGGGATCTCGCCGTCCGGCCGGGTGTAGCGGAACTTCTCGACCCGCCCGAGGGCGGCGGAGTAGAAGGCGAACTCCTTGTCCACGTCGGCGACGCGGATCTTGGTGAACTGGAAGCGCAGCGAGCCTGCCATGCAGGGTCCTCTCCGATGCTCAGCTGGTGGGGGTGCTCGAACCGGGGCGGACCTCGGCCCGCATGTCGGCGATCGTGCGGGTCGTGCCGATCGCGAGCGCGGCGACGTCCTCCCGCGCGGTCTTCCAGGGCTGGTCGAGCCCCATGTGCACGGTGCCGTACCCGCACAGCGTGCGGACCCGCTCCGAGGCCTCGGCCATGACCGCGGGGTCGAGGATCATCGGGAAGAAGGACATCGGCCGCATCCACGGCTGCACGTAGCCCGCGATCAGGCCAGCCCGCTCCCGGTCGGCCGAGGTGTTCGCCCCGGTGCCGTGGTAGAGCCTGCCGTCGAAGACCATCAGCGAGCCCGCCGGGCCGAGCGCCGGGACCGACTCGTAGGCGACCGACCCGTCCTTCGTGGGGCCGCGGCCGAACAGGTGGCTGCGCGGTACCACGCGGGTGGCACCGACCTCCTCGTCGAAGTCGTCGACGAACCACATGAACCGGGCGAAGCAGGGGAGGTCCAGGTAGGGCCGGGTGAAGTCGATGTCGCTGTGGATGCCCATGGCCGCGCTGCCCGGTTTGGTCACGTTCGCCGTGAAGGCGTGCAGCAGGTAGGACTCGCCGAGGTACGTCGGCCCGAGATGGTGCGCGGCGAGCTCCAGGGCGACCGGGTGCTCCACCAGGTCCTGGAAGCAGCGGTGGCGGTCCACCAGGATGGACAGCCGCTGGTTCTTCGCGTCCCGGTCGGTGTAGGACTCCTTGCGCAGTCCGGCGGCGGCGTCCTTCTCCAGCTCCTCGGTGAGGACGCCCCGGATCCGGGTGGCCTCCTCCGGCGAGAGCACCCCCTGCGCGATGCCGTAACCGAACTCGTCGAGGTCCGCCTTGACCCGGGCGAGGTCGGTGGTGGCCTCCGGGAGGCCCTCGGTCTGCGGCAGGGCGATGGTCGTCGTCATCGACGTCCTCCTCGGGCAGGGGCACCGTCGAGGACGAAGTGTTCCTCGACGGGGGTGCGCAGCTTGGTCCAGAAGTCGACCATCCGCCATGGGGACGGCAGGATCGGTCGGCCCTGCTTGTTGAGGTAGTAGGTGTGGGCGGTACCGGTGTTGCACCAGATCGAGCCGGCGAGGACCTGCTCCATACCGGCGTTGTAGGCGTCGTGCGCCGCCCGGTCGACCTCGAGCGTGCGTGCCCCGCGGTCCACCATGAGCTGCAGGCACTCCATGATGTACTGGGTCGAGGCCTCGAACAGGAAGTTCTGGCCACCGCCGTGGGCCGTGCTCGCGTGCGGGCCCGAGGTGATGAACAGGTTCGGGAAACCCGGGACCGAAACGCCCAGGTAGGCCGACGGCGCATCCCCCCAGACGTCGGTCAGGGCCGCCCCGTCCCGGCCGCGGATCTCGAACTGGGACAGGAACTTCAGCGTGTAGCCGGTCGCCCAGACGATCACGTCGAGCTCGTGCAGCTCGCCGTCCGCGGTGACGATGCCCTCCGGCACCACCTCGGTGACCGCGCTGGTCACGACAAGCGCGTTCTCCCGGTTGAGTGCGTCGTAGTAGCCGCCGGGGTCCTTGTTGATCCGTTTGCTGTTCGGCGGGTGGTCCGGGGTCATCTTCGCGACCATCTCCGGATCGTGACCGAAGCTCTCGTAGATGTGCTTGAGGCACAGCTGCCGGACCCGCTCGTTGCCCTGGTTGATGGAGAACTCGTGCGTCTCCATCCATTCCTTGTCGGCGCGGACGTTCGGGTACAGGTTGTCCGAGAGGTACCAGTAGATCTTCAGCCGGCTCCACTGGTTGTAGAAGGGCAGGTGGCGCAGCGCCCAGCGGTCCGCGGCGCCGACCTCCTTCTCCCCGGAGAACTTCGGGACCACCCAGTGCGCCTGACGTTGGAACACGGTCAGGTGCGACACCTGGTCCACGATCCGGGGCACGATCTGCATCGAGGTGGCGCCCGCGCCGACGATCGCCACCCGCTTGCCGGTGAGGTCGAGCGCCGGGTCCCAGTCCTGCGAGTGGAACTGCAGGCCCGCGAAGGCCTCGCGGTCGAGGTTCGCCGGGAAGGACTGCGCGTTGAGGTAGCCGACCGCGGTCACGACCACCGCGGCCGTGGTCTCCTGGACCGCGCCGTCCTCGCCGCGCAGAGTGATGTGCCAGCGCTGGTCACCGTCGGACCAGCGCAGGGACACCATCTCCGTGCCGAAGCGGATGTGCTCGCGGACCCCGTAGTCGTCGACCAGCTTGACCAGGTAGGCCTGGTAGTCCTCGCCCGCCGGGTAGTAGTGCGTCCAGTTCGGGTTGAGCTCGTAGGAGAACGAGTAGTAGAGGCTCGGGGTGTCGACCGCGACCCCGGGGTAGTTGTGCTCGTGCCAGGTCCCGCCGACCTCGTGGTGGCGCTCGTAGACCGTGTAGCGGTAGCCGCGCCGCTGCGCCTGCACCGCCGCGTTGATCCCGGCCATGCCGGCCCCGATGATCGCCACGTCGAGCGTCTCCGGCGGCGGCCCGGTGATCGGCCGCACCGGGTGTGGCGGCTCGAACCCGGCCTGCTCGCGCAGCAGCGGCAGGAACTCCTGCGGCACGCCCTGTCCCACCACCAGCTCGGCGGCCCGGCGGAACGTCGCGTCGTCCGGCAGCGGGAGCTCCACCTGCGGGGTGGCGTCGCCCGCCAGCAGCTTCGACAGCCAAGACCGCACGACCCTGGCGTTGACCTCGGGCATCGCCGTGCGCGGCATGAGCCGCATGGTCGGGTTCGGCTCCTGGGTGGTGCCGGGCCCGTACGTGGCGAGCAGCGAGTCGTCGCCGGTCAGCTGGACCAGGCAGGCGAGCTGGATGGCGTGGTCGGCCTGGGCGAGGATCTCCTCGATCTCCTCCGGCGTCAGCTCTGCCGGCGGGGCCCACGGCAGCTCGGGTGCGGCCGACTGCTCACGAACTCGGGTCACGCGTCGTCCTCCCTAGTCCTGTCGGCTTCACGTCCACGGGTGGGACGCGTTCCTCGCGATGTCCCCTGGGCTCACGGTCGCGGAACCGGGTGGTGGACGACCTCACCGAGGGGCTCGACGGACGGGCCGGGTGGAGCCGACAGGCGGCTCCACTCCGAGCTCGATCCGACCGTACGAGCGCCGACGTAGTCAGTCAAGCGCTTGTTCGACAGAGGTCGGGTGTCCGGCCCGGAACGCGGCGAGATAGGGCCGCCGTATCCGGTCCAGGGGGATCTCCCCGGGCTGCCAGCCGGGCAGTAGACCGCGACCGTCCAGTGTGCGCACCGGACGAGCGAGCTCGGTGAGCAGCGACAGGTTGTAGGCGATCCGGCCCGTCAGCACCGCCGGGTCACCCGTGCACAGCGCGAGCGCGGCCTCCGCGATCGTCTCCTCCGGCTCGGAGTCGTCCGCCCGCACGCCGTCGATCTCCAGGGCCCGCGCGCTCGCCACCTGGCGCTCGGGAGCCAGCGCGTTGACCGCGATCCCGTCGCCGTAGAGCTCCATCGCCCCACCGGTGACGACCCGGTCCACCATGGCCTTGGTGGCGCCGTACAGCGTGGCCCCGTTGGTCGGATTGGGCGCGTACGGCGGGCCGATCCGCGGCCCGGCCTGGGTGGACGAGACGAAGAGGATCCAGCCCGCCCCCGCCTCCCGCATGCCGGGAACCGCCGCGACGGCGAGGTCCCAGCCGGCCCAGACGTTGATCTCCACTCCCCGGGCGAAGGCCTCGCGGGTCATGTCGGGGAACATGCGGTCGAACTCGAGCGGTCCCGCGGCCGCGTGCACCAGCACGGTCACCGGCCCGCCCAGCTCCGCGGCCGCCCGCTCCACGAGCGCCGCGCGGTCCCGGTCGGGGTCACCGAGGTCGTAGGGCAGCGCGAGCGCGCGGCACCCGTCCTTCTCGATCTGCGCGACCGTCTCCTCGAGCGAGCCCTCGTACTCCCCGTCCCCCGCGCGCAGCGACCGCGCGACGGCGGCGACCGCCATCCCGTCCGCGGCGAGGCGACGGGCGATGGCCCGCCCGATCCCGCGGCTCGCGCCCGTGACGAGTGCGACCGGGCTCATCGGGTCGCCTGCATCGGGACCCGCCCGTCCGGGCCCACGGGCCGGATCGTGACCATGGTCCCCGTCCCGCGAGCCGTGACGGTGCCGGGCGGGCCGATCGCCACCACCGCCGTGGTGCGCCGCCCGACCGTCTCGGTGACCTCGCCGACCAGCTCGAGGTCCTCCTCGAGCGGGGTGCCCGCCAGGTAGTCGACAGACAGCCTGGCGGTGAAGCTGGGTCGTCCCACAGCGTCGAGGAGCATGCCGAGGACCTGGTCGCACATCAGAGCCAGGACCCCGCCGTGCACCAGGCCGGGCGGCCCGCCGTACGAGGGCACCAGCCGGGCCCGCCCGACCAGCCGCTCCCCCACCCAGTCCAGGGTCAGCTCGGGCAGCAGCGGGTTGGCGTGCTGCGCGAACGCGGCCCGCGCACCCGGCGGCCGGGGCCGCCACGGCGTGGGGTGCAGCTCCTCGGCGAGGTCGGCGGCCAGCGCCCGCGCGGTGGCGGCGGCCGCCCGCATCCGATCGTGCTCGACCAGCGTGCGGGTGCCTGCGTCGGCGAGCTCGCGCAGCGCGTCGAGGAGCTCGGCGTGCGGGTCCTGACCGGGGTCGAGGCTCAGAACGTCACACTCCCGCCGTTGATGTTCACCGTCTGCCCCGTGAACCAGGACGCCTCGGGGGAGGCCAGGTAGACCACCGCCGCGCCGACGTCCGCAGGCTCCCCGGTCCGCCCGGTGGGGATGTTCTCGATGATCTTCTCCACCCCCGGGCCCGCAGCACTGCTCTGTACGCCCAGCGCCAGCGAGTTGGCGGTGACCCCGAACGGCGCGACCTCCTGGGAGAGGTGGCGGATGAAGCCCTCGATCCCGCTCTTCGCCGCGCCGTAGAGCGTGAGGCCCATCGCCGACCCGACCCGCGCCGAGCCGGAGGAGATCTGCACGACCCGGCCCCAGCCCGCGTCGCACATCTCCCCGACGACGGCGTGCGTGCAGTTCATCGAGCCGAACAGGTTGATCTCGAACGGGACCCGCCATCGGCCGGGCTCCAGAGTGCGGAACGGCGCATACCCCATCTGGCTCTTGTCCGCCGGGATGCCCGCATTGTTGACCAGGATGTCGACCGGACGCCCCAGGGCGGCGCGCACCTCGGCCACCGCGGCGTCCACAGCGGACTTGTCGGTGACGTCGAACGGCGCCGCGACCGCCGTGCCGCCCGCCGCCTCGACCTCCTTCACCACCGACTCGGCGCGCTCGGCGTAGAGGTCGTTGACCGCCACGGCGGCCCCTTGGGCGGCGAGTGCGCGGACGATCCCCGCCCCCGCGTTCTGACCGCCGCCGGTCACCAGGGCCACTCGTCCGGACAGATCGAACATCATCGTCCCCTTCTCTCGGTGCGTCGCACCCTACGGCAAGCAAGCGATTGCTACGAGAGGCTCGGCCCGGGGTCGCAACTGCTTGCCTGGACGCATCTTTCTCCTTTACCGTCGCACGGCGGCCCCCGTGGTCACCGTTCGTTCGACCGGCCGAGGAGCGCCCTGGCATGAACATCTGCACGCTGCTCGACATCGTCTCCGCCATGGACCCCGACCGGGTCGTCGTGGGCGACGCGGCGGACGGTCTCACGGCGGCGGGCCTGCGCGACCTCGCGGCGCGCGCGGCGACGGCGCTCACGGACCCGGACAGCCGTCCGGTGCTGTTCGCGGGCGAGGCCACGGAGGCGTTCCCGGTGGCCGCGTTCGGCGCCGCGTGGACGGGCAGGCCGTTCGCGCCGCTGAACTACCGCCTGGCCGTCGGGCCCTTCACCGAGCTGCTCACCGGGCAGGCCCCGGCGCTGCTGATCGCCGAGGAACGCACCCTCGCCTCGATACCCGCGCTCCCCACGGGCATCGAGGCGATCACCCCGCACGAGTTCCTGGAGCGGGTGCGGGCCGCCGAACCGACCACCGAGGAGCCCGTGGCCGACGAGGAGCTCCCCGCCGTCCTCCTGCACACCAGCGGCACCAGCGGGCGACCGAAGGTCGCGGTCCTGCGCCACCGGCACCTGACCTCGTACGTGCTGGGAGGGACGGAACCGTTGTCCGCGGGCCCGGACGAGGCCGCGCTGGTCAGCGTGCCGCCGTACCACATCGCAGGGGTCGCGGGCCTGCTCACCGGCCTGGTCGCCGGGCGGCGCCAGGTCCAGCTCGTCGCGGCCGACCCGGCGGCGTGGCTGCGGACCGCGCAGGAGCAGCGGATCACGCACGCCATGGTCGTCCCCACCGTGCTCGCCCGGGTGCTGGACCGGCTGGAGGGCACGGAGGACGCCCTGCCCGCCCTGCGTCACCTGTCCTACGGCGGTGGCCGCATGCCTCGGCCGCTGATCGAGCGGGCCCTTGCCGCCCTGCCCCACGTCGGCTTCGTCAACGGCTACGGGCTCACCGAGACCACCTCGTCGGTCGCCGTGCTGACCCCGGAGGACCACCGGGCCGCGTTCGCCGCCACCGATCCGGCGGTGCGGCGCAGGCTGGAGTCGGTCGGCCGCCCGCTGCCGACCGTCGAGATCGAGGTGCGGACCGAGTCCGGCGAGCGGGCCGCGCCGGGGGTGCGCGGCGAGGTCGTGGTGCGGGGTCCGCAGGTCTCCGGGGAGTACGCGGGCGCGGGCCGGCTCGACGACCAGGGCTGGTTCGCCACGAACGACGGCGGCTGGATGGACGAAGAGGGCTACCTCTTCGTCGACGGCAGGCTGGACGACGTGATCGTCCGCGGCGGCGAGAACATGTCCCCCGGCGAGATCGAGGACGTGCTGGCCCGCCACCCGGGAGTCGCCGAGGTTGCGGTCTACGGGCTCGCCGACCTGGAGTGGGGTGAGGTCGTGGCTGCGTCGGTGGTGCCCGCCCCCGGTGGCACCGTCACCGAGGACGAGCTGCGCGCGTGGGTCGGATCGCACCTGCGGTCCAGCCGCGTCCCGAGCGTGATCCGCTTCCACCAGGTGCTGCCGCGCAACGACATGGGCAAGCTGCTGCGCCGGGTCCTCAAGGCCGAGGCGGCGCCGGCGACCTCCTGAGCGCCGGAGCCCCTGTGCGGCGCCGGTAGGATCCACTCCGTGACGGCCCAGGACACGCACGCGGAGTTCGCGTCCGACCTCGAGTCCGCCACGCTCCGGATCATCAACGTGATCGCTTACAGCGGCCACGGCCGGGCGATGCCCCGGCTCTTCGCCCGGGCCACCGGCATCGTGCTCCCGGGGGCCGAGGTACGGACGTTCGTCGCGCTGTCGTC
>Ga0207641_10002464_pt1 | contig 17101 bp, 17 predicted proteins | sample KBSSwiS62_FD_184306 | JGI IMG/M metagenome (GOLD analysis project Ga0207641, IMG submission 184306) | Switchgrass rhizosphere microbial communities from Kellogg Biological Station, Michigan, USA - KBS Switchgrass S6-2 (SPAdes) (version 2) | ecosystem: Host-associated > Plants > Roots >... | reverse complement strand
GCTCGATTGCGCTGATGCGGCTGGCCGCGCCACCCTTGACGGCTCGCGCGTGTTCTGTATTGGTGGCCGAGCTTACTCGGCCGGCTGCCAACGGTGCGGCAGCAGCTCTTCGATCCGGCTTGCCGGATGCGAGGGCAGGCGCTCGAGCACGTCCCTGAGGTACGCGTGCGGATCGCGTCGATTGAGCTTGGCCGACTGCACCAGGCTCATCACGACCGCGGCGCGTTGCCCTGCCAGCTCGCTGCCGGTGAACAACCATGCTCGGCGTCCCATGGCCCACGGGCGGATTTGGTTTTCCAGATGGTTGTTGTCCACCGGCACGTCGCCGTCGAGGAGGTTGCGCGTCAGCGCGGTCCAGTGCTTCAGGCTGTAGTCCAGCGCCTTGGCCGTGGCGCTGCCGTCGGGCACCTTGGCACGCTCACCCTCAAGCCACTGCCGAAGCCCCTTCCAGAGCGGTCCGGTGAGGTCCTTGCGTGCGGCCAACCGGTCCGCCGCGCTCATGGCGACGAGTTCGCGCTCGGCGCGGTAGATCTCGGCGATGCGCCTGAGCGCCTGCGGCGCCACGACGCTGGCGTTGTGCTTGATCAGCTCGTCGAACTTCCTCCTCGCGTGGGCCAGGCAACCTGAGGCGATGCGCCCCGGGTGCTTGTTGGCGTCGACGACGCTCTCGTAGGCACCGTATTCGTCGCGAACGAGCGTGCCGCGCCAGCCTTGTTCACCCTCTCGCGGTGGGCCCAGGAACTTGATCGGGTAGTGGGCGCCCCGTCCGAGGCAGAAGTCGTACACGACGCCAGGCGTCGGATCGAACGCTCCCCTCGCCTAGGCCCAGACGTAGGCCTTCTTGGTCTTACCGGCCCCCGGGTCGAGCATCGCCACCGGCGTCTCGTCGGCGTGCAGCACGGCGCTGGCGAGCACGAAGCGCTTGTGCACGTCGTAGAGCGGCTCGAGCGCCGCGCCGGCCCGGCCGCTCCACTGCGCCAGCGTCGAGCGCGGCGTGTGCACGCCCGAGCGGGCGTTGATCGCCTCTTGCCGGTAGTACGGCAGGTGATCGACGAAGCGGCTGATGAGGGTATGCGCCACCAGCCCCGAGGCGGGCACGCCGCCGTCGATGATCTGCGCCGCCACCGCCTCCTGCACCAGCAGCTGGCAGCACTTGCAGGCCCATTTGCCGTGCACGTGCCGGTGCACGAAGAACTCGGCCGGAACGATGTCGAGCTTCTCGCTCACATCCTCGCCGACGCGCACCATCTGGCGTCCGCAGTCCGGAGTCGGGCACGTGGTGTCCTCGGGCTCGTGGCGATGCTCCACGCGACGCAGATGGCCAGGCAAGGCCTGGCGCTTGGGCCGGCGGCGCTGGTCGGTGGCCGCCCGGTCCTGCGCGGACTTGCCCTGGAGTTGCTCGAGCAGCGCCTGCAGGCTCGCCTCGTCCTCGGCCATCGTCTCTTCGAACAGGCGCCGCTGCTCGGCGCTCATCGCCTCGGTCTTGGCGCCGAACTTCCAGGCCTTCAGCCGGGCGAGCTCGAAGTTGACCTTCTCCAGCTTGGCGGTCTTGAAGCGCAGCTCGGTGTCCTTGCGCTCGAGCTCGCCGGCCTGCTGCTCGATCGCGCTCGCCTTCTGCTCGATCTCGCTCGCCTGCTGCGCGATCCGCTCGTCGCGTTGCTGCAGGTGCTGGCGTTGCTCGCGGATGTGGCTCAGCATGCGCTCGGCCAGCGCCGCGATGGCCTCGGGGCTCAGGCCCTTGAGGTCGGCATCCACGATCGCGTCCACGTCGAGCATGGAACGCAATCGTGCTGCGTCCCATGCGCGCCGTCATCGGTGCATCTGCCGATTGCCCCGCCGATCCTTACTCAGACGTGCGTGATGACGGCCATTTGCTCCAGGCGCTGCCAGGGCAGGCCGAGCACCAGGGCGTTGAACTGCGCCTCGGTCAGTGGCGCCGGCGCGGCCGATCCCGCGCGCGGCCAGAGGAAGCGTCCCTGGTTCAAGCGCCGCGCCGCACACCAGACGCCGAAGCCGTCGTGCATCAGCAGCTTGATGCGGGTGCCTCGCGCGTTGGCGAACAGGTATCCGTGGTGGGACTTGGCCGCGCCGAAGACTTGCACGACGCGCGCCAAGAGCCCCTCGGCGCCGGCGCGCATGTCGATCGGCTCGACCGCCAGCCACACCGCATCGATGCGGATCACCGTAGCCACTGCCCAAGCCACGCGGCGCACTCGCCAGCCGCCTGGCCCGGCCACGCCATGGTGATCGTCGTCGCGCCGCGGCGCAGCTCGATGCGAATGTCCGGCGCCGGTTGAGAGGTCGGCAGAGGCGGCAACTGCAGCGCTACGAACGCGCTGGCCACCTTGTCGTCCGCGGGCATCGCTTCGATCGCCGGCGTCTGCGGTCGCCGTCGCTCTCGTCGCCACTTGTGCACCAGGTTCGCGTTCAGGCCATGCGCCTGGGCCACCGCAGCCACCGACGCGCCAGGCTCGTCGCATTCGGTCAGTACCTTCGCCTTGAGCTCATCGCCATGGCGCCGGCGCGTCGCGCCCTTGGAGTGCATAGGTGTCCACTTCGGAAGTTAGGTGGACACCATCGTCGTTGGCCAACCGGCCAACTTCAAGGTGGGGCCGCCAGCCGCTTACCCTGGAGCTGGCGTCCCGTCGAGGGCGTGCGCCGGTGTTTCCACTTCTGGCTAGACACTCGGCGGCGATTCAATCCCGGGAGCCGGAGTCGAATCGGACGCCGCTGCTAGGCCAAGAAGAGCAATCCGGACGCTAGTTTGGTGTGCGCTATGGCGCATGGTCCCCGGTCGCCTTCACCTCGACGCAAGTGCCGCGTCGCCCCCTGGTCGATGCAAGGCGTGAGATCCTGGCTAGAAACAATATCGCGAGACACATCGCGCGCGCGGATCACTAGATCCTGCGCCCACTTTCGCGACTCTTGTGCTTCGCTTCTCGCTCGGGCGAGTTCAGCTCGCATGAGGTTCAGTTGCATACGCTCGGCCAAGCGCTCCAGATATTCCACCCAAGCGACCATGGCAAGGGCCGTGCCGCTCCGACGAGTTGTCGCGGCATCTTCCGACAGGGACCCCTTTGCCCCGGGTCGGACCATGCGCGCATTCTCTAGGGGAGCACACCATGCCGCAATTCAAGCAGAGCCGCAGCCAAGACCGCGCCAAGGCCACCGGTGAGCAGAAGCACGAAGTCGCCTAGGAGGCCGGCAAGACTGGAGCCTCGCCCGTCGAGATCCGCCAGACCGTCAGATATCGACAGCTCGCGCAAGAAGGTCGAGGAATCGATGAAGGGGAAGTCATGGTTGGCGCGCAGCAAACTCCATCCTCGGCCAGCGCAAGCCCCTGCGCCGGCGCGCGGTCGCACGTTCCCCGTTCCGTCTCGGCCATCGCCTGTGCGCTAGGCGTCAGGCCACGTTCCGCGAGCGGAGAGGCCCAGCCTTACAAGGTCGCCGAAGAACGTCCCGGAAAATGAGGACTAGCCAGCGAACGCCATATGACTCTTCATCCTCGAGCGAACCAGGCCCGACTGGCGCTGGCGGGCCTGGTCACTGCAGCCTTGCTGTGGGTGCTCTGGCCGTACATCGGCTCCATCTTCTGGAGCATCGTCCTGGCAATCGTCTTTGCGCCACTGCATCGATCGATCCTGAGCATGGTCGGCGGTCGAAAAGCCTGGGCCGGGCTGGCCACGTTGCTGTCGATTGTGCTCGGCGTCGGCATCCCATTAGCCCTGCTGACCGCTGCGCTGCTGCGCCAGGCCGCCAGTGTGTACGCCGACATCACAGCCGGACGGATCGACTTCGGCGCTTACGCGCAACGGATTGCCGAAGCACTGCCGCCCTGGGCGCTCCAGGTCATCGACGAAAGCGGCGTCGGTGACCTGGCCTCGATCCGCGACAAACTGTCGGCAAGCGCGCTGGAGGCCAGCCGGCTGGTCGCAACCCACCTGTTCGGCATCGGCATCAACGTGTTCGCATTCGCGCTTGCGTTGGCGATCATGCTGTATTTGCTCTACGTGCTGCTCAGCGACGGTAGCGCCCTCGCGGCTCGAATCGCGCGTCTGAGCCCCTTGCCGCCCAACGAGACCCGGGCTCTCGCGACGACCTTCACGACAGTCGTCCGCGCGACGGTCAGGGGCGGGTTGGTCATGGCGGCCAGCCAGGGCCTGCTGGGCGGCTTGATGCTAGGTTTTCTAGGAATTCAGGCGCCGCTGTTTTGGGGCGTTGTCTTCGGGTTGCTGTCGATGATCCCCGTGGTCGGCGCCGGGATCCTGTGGGCGCCGATCGCGCTCTACTTCCTGGTCACTGGTGCCATCTGGAAAGGCGTTGTCCTGGTCGTATTCGGCGCCGTCGCGCTTACCGCTGTCGACAACATCCTGCGGCCGCTCCTCGTGGGTCATCAAACGCACCTGCCCGGCTACCTGGTTCTCGTCACTACGCTCGGTGGGATCGCCACCTTCGGTCCAAACGGGGTGATCATCGGCCCGATGCTCGCGGCGATGTTCGTTGCCACTTGGAAGCTGTTCAGCGTCGACGCGGCGGTGCCGCGTACGTGATTGGCGCTTTTTGGTGAACCTACGAGAACGTGGTCATAACGGTGTCCTGCCGTTTGACGCCCAGGCAGTCACGGACATCGCGCGCGCGAGATAAGCCGTGATTTGGAACGAAGCAGCGCAACTTCGTCGCGGCCGACGATGTCGCAAAGTTCGCGGTGAAGGCGTTGCTCGCTCATCGTGGTGCCGGCTGACCAAAACGCCTTGGCAGCCAAGCGGATAGCGACGCGGGAAACCTCAGGGATGATTGCCTTGATAAGTTCCAGTTGCATTGCAAGCCGATACTGGCGATCGGCGCGGGCGCCTCGCTCTTGCAAAAGCAGCGTTTCGCACTTCTGCGCGAGGGCATTCCTGACGGAAGCGTCGTCCTCGGAACCGCGGCGATCGCCGACGGTCGGATCGAGATTTCGCTCGGTCGGCCTACGCCGGCTGCTCTTCGCCCTGCTCCTCCATCAACTCCGCCTTGCGCTCCGAGAGCTGCTGCGCCAGATCGGCGAGTTCCATCCCGGCCTTGCGGCACTTCGGGAACATCTCGCCTTCTTCTTCCTGCACGTGGTGGTCGATGTACTCGCCGAGCACCGTAACCTTGGCGTCGTAGAGGTCGTCGTCCGGAGTCATGCCCTGTATCTGCGCGATCAGGTCCTTGGCCGAGGCGTGCTCGACCTCCGCCTCGTCGAGCAGATCGCTCTCGACCTCCGCCTGGCGCGCGGCGGGATAGAAGATCTCTTCCTCGAGGGTCGCGTGGACAGTAAGCATCGCGCAGATCTGCTCGGCGAGCGCCTGCCGCTCCTCGCCATCGGCCTCGGCTTCTGCCAGCTTCTTGTACTCCTTGAAAAGCTTCTTCACTTCGGCGTGGTCACGGGTGAGCAGAAGCGTCGCATCCGTCAGTGCCGCCCGCGCCGTCGCCGGCGTCTTCCGGGCCGCCGGCTTCCTTGCTGTTGCCATGTCGTCTTCCTTCTCGCGCGAACATCGCGCCGGGGCAAGAAGGCAATGGCTGTGCCCATTCGGCGGCGTCTTCGCCTGGCAGAGGACCGCTTTGTGGGCGACGGCCGATCGCTTCTGCAGGCGCAAGACATCTTGGGGATTTCCCTGATCTTGAACCCTGGCGAGAGCGTCCCTACCCTTCGCTCGCTATTTCTTGAAGGGGGTAACGAGGGCCATGAAGATGCCCCGACGCCTGACTTCATCGAGGGAGGTCGCGGAACGGAAGTCAACGACAGCAACGGCAAAGCTCTACGGGTTCGAGAGGCACTACCTGGGCAACGGCACGATCATCTATCGAGCGATGGTCGAAGACGCCGGCCGGGAATTCCGTGGAGAACTGAGCGGCGAATTCGACCACCTATCCGGTGGACTCGTCCCAGCGCGCGTCGAACCCCTGGTGCGCGCGGCGATCCGCAAGTCGACCGGCTTCCGGACGTGATGGCCTTCGGCCGTCGATTGGCCGAAGCGCGCGAAGCCCTTGAAAGAGCATGGACCGCGCCCAATTCCTGCCGCGGGCCGGTCCGGCCCGCAACATGAGAAAGGAGTGAACGATGTACCCATCCATGCTGAAAGGCCCCGGCGAGCTGTTCGCCGATTTCTCTCGCCTTCAGGATCGGCTCGACGAATTGCTAGGCGAAGGCCGCGATTCGTCGAGTATCCGCGCCGTGGCGCGCGACGGCGCGTTCCCAATGCTCAACGTCGGAACCTGGGAGGAAGCGCTGGAAATCTACGCCCTTGCCCCCGGACTCGACCCGGCGGCAATCGAGGTCTCCGTCGAGAAGGGTTTGCTCTCCATCTCCGGCAACCGGGCAACTCGCGCTGGTGGAGAAACCGAGAAGATCGTGTACGCACGTGAACGCTTTACCGGTCCCTTCCGTCGCGTCGTCAGCCTTCCCGAGGACGCAGACACGACAAAGGTCGAGGCCATTTATCGCGACGGCGTGCTCAAGCTCGTGGTGCCGAGGCTTGAGACCGCCAAACCCCGGCAGATTGCCGTCAACCGCTGATGAACATTCCAAGGAGATGCTCATGCAAGCCAGTCCCACCAGCCAACCCAGCCCGTCTTCGCGCGCCGAGCCGGCCGTGCTGCCCCCGGTCGACATCGTCGAGGACCCCGCCGGCATCACCGTCACTGCAGACCTGCCCGGCGTCAGCCCGGACGATCTTGTCGTTCGGGTCGATGGTCGGAACCTGACGCTCGAGGCGCCGCTGCGCCTCGGCGAAGCCGATTCGCTCGCCTTCGTTTACTCCGAAGTCAGGGCGAACCGCTACCGCCGAACCTTCGAGCTGAGCGGCGAGCTCGACACGACGGCCATCCAGGCCGAACTCAAGGACGGCGTTTTGAAGCTGCGCCTGCCCAAAGTCGAACGGGCCAAGCCAAGACGGGTCGAGGTTCGCGCGGCGCCCTAGCTCATTCGGGTATGGAGGTTGCCGCATCGCGACGCACGGGCGCCCATTCTCAGAGTCCACTCATGACCCGCATCGTCCTTGCCCTCGCCGCTCTCCTCGGCTGGACCGCCTACGTGCACCTTTCAGGGCACAAGAAGAGGCGGCTTTACGGCGAGGGACCGGATGCCTTCCCGTTTCCTACCGGGGACGCGGCGAGCGGCATCGACGTCGCGGACATAGCGTCGGTGAAGGAATGGTGCGAGACGTTCGACTGTACTGAAGAGCAGCTCCGGGCGGCCGTACGGAATGTCGGCGCGGCGCCGTCCGACGTCCGACGGCACCTCCTACGCCGCCGCTGAGCCTTCCGAGCCAAAGGCTCGAGGGCGCGGCACGGCGGTTGCCCCCGGGCGCGGTCACCCACCTTTCAGCTCTTCGAGGCTCTTCGTGCATCCGAAAACGCTGGTCGTCTTTTCCCACCTGCGCTGGAATTTCGTGTTCCAGCGGCCGCAACATCTCCTCAGCCGACTGGCAGCGCACTACCGCGTGCTCTTCATCGAAGAGCCGATTCACGACGGCGGCAAAACAAGGCTCGAGATCTCCGCTGGCGGCCCCGGGGTCTCGATCATCCGGCCGCGCACGCCGCTGCATTCGCCAGGGTTCGCCGACGACCAGTTGAATCTTCTCGGCCCGATGGTGGCAGAGCTGCTTGCCGGAGCCGAGATCGGGCAGTACATCGTCTGGTTCTACACGCCGCTCGCCCTGCCCTTGCTGGAAGGCCTGCAGCCCCGCGCAATCGTCTACGACTGCATGGACGAGCTGTCCGCGTTCGCCGGCGCACCGCCGCAACTTCGCGAGCGCGAGGCGCAATTGATGCTGCGTGCCAACCTGGTCCTGACCGGTGGGCCGAGCCTCTACGAGGCTAAGAAGCATTTCCATCCGCACGTGCTTTGCCTGCCGAGCAGCGTCGATGCGGACCACTTCTCGGTCGACGGACGCTCCGGCGACGAAGCTTTGGTAAAGCGCGCTCGGGAGCTCCAAGGCGAGCTCAGCGAGCCACGTCTCGGTTACTTCGGCGTAATCGACGAGCGGATGGATCTCGACCTGGTCTGCCGGCTCGCCGATGCCGACCCGGCATGGAGCGTCATCATGGTCGGACCGATCGTCAAGATCGACCCCGACTCCGTTCCACGACGGCCCAACCTGCATTGGCTCGGGCAGCAATCCTACGAGCTGCTGCCGCGGCTCATCGAGGGCTGGAGCGTGGGGCTGCTTCCGTTCGCCCTGAACGAATCGACACGGTTCATCAGCCCGACCAAGACCCTCGAATACATGGCGGCCGGAAAGCCCGCGGTCAGCACGCCGATCAAGGATGTCGCGACCTTATACGGCAACGTGGTGCGCATCGCGCGCACGCCAGACGAATTCGTGGCTGCGTGCGTCGCCGCGCTCGAAGAAACCCCGGCCAACCGGCGCGATCGACTGCTTGCGATGCAGGTGACCGTGTCCCGTTCCTCATGGGCGGGAACCGCCGCGGCGATTCACGCGGCCCTGGTGGACGGGCTGGCTGCGACGGCCCGTCGGGGTGTTGAAGAGCGAACGACAACAGCTCGCCTAGTCGGCAACCCCTCCCCGAGTGCAGGGGAATCCTCCTACAAGCGGTTCATCCGGCAGCGGATTGGGCAGGCCGCGCGGCTCTTCTAAATTTCCGCGCGCGGCCGCAGACCCGTCCGGTACGCGGCCCAGGGCACTTTCTTTGAAAGTGAGTCGTCCGCCCGTTCGCAGGAGATGCTCGTCATGACACCCTCTGACAAAGCCAACCGTCAGTTCTGGGCATTGCGAAGACACGAGAGGCCTTCGCCACCCATCAGGCTCTCGGTCTCCGAGTTCGTGATGGAAGCCAACCGGCGACTTTGTGCCGACAAGGCCAACATCGAAGGCACCCGCTTCATCGTTATCCAATGGGCGGGCGGTCAAGATCTCCCAAGCTGGGAGGGCCCCGAGGCGATGAGACCGCTGATCCAGCGCATCTTCCAGAACATGACGACGCGATTCCAGTTGCCGGTGGCGTTCCGGATTGACCGCGAATAGGAGCCATGCCGGCGACCCTGGAGGTTCCAAAGCCGATCGCGTCAAGGCTTGGCCTTCTTCACCTCTGAGTTCGTGGCTTCGGCCAGCTTCAGGTGGTCCTGCAGGGTCGGCAGGGTCTTTGCCGCGAAGGCCTTGAGCTGCGGATCCTTGCCCGAGCCCGCTTGCTTCTGGAACTCGGCCACGTCCTTCTTGTGGTCCTTCACCATATGGTCCATGTAGGCGCGGTCGAACTCGGCACCAGAGAGCTTCTGCATCTTGGCCATCATCTCCTGGCTTTGGGCACCAGGAGCGCTGGGCAGTTGCAGGCCCTTGCCTGCCGCGATCTGCCTCAACTCCTCGTTGGCTTTGGAATGGTCCTGCACCATCCGCGAGCCGAACTGCCTGACCTTGTCGTTGGCCGCCCTTTGCTCGGCCATCTTGCCGCCTTCGACCTCGGCGACGCCACCGGCCGCGGCCTTCTCGGCGAATGTCCGGTCCGCAGCGGGGACGGCCGCGCCGGTCTGCGCAGCCCCTCCGAAGGCAAGAGAGAGGCCGGCTAGGGACGCCAGGAAACGGATCGAGAAGTCGCGGGCGTCGTCATCTCCGGTTGCATCCGGCAGCGAGGCAAGCGTCGTGCCGCGAGGAGCCGCGTGCAGCGACCTCCTAGACCCCGCCGACGATGTGCATCCGCGAGACCCGGATCACCCGCGCGATCTCCTCGATCGGCATCTTCGGAGTTCGGTCGGCGGTGAGGAGGCCGTTCGCTTCCTGGAAGGTGTCGGCGAACTGGGTGTAGCAGAAGCCGCTGAACAGGGCGGTGTGGATCACGGTGTCGATCAGGACGCCGAACATCCGCGCGAACTCGAGCGGATTGGCGGCCCGGCTGTATCCCCACGTGCCTTCTGTTTGGGCACTTCCGGGGACGTAGGCGATGCCGCCGAACTCGGTGAGCATGATCGGCTGGCCGCGGTGCGGATAGCCGTCGAGAGTCAGAATGCGCCCGCCGGGACGGCGCCGGTCGAACAACTGCTCGGTCACGATCTCCGGGCCGTAGCGCTGGCGCAGGTGCTCCGGATTCGCGTCGTAGTCGTGGATGCCGATGATGTCGGTGGCGCCGCTCTCCCAGCCGTCGTTGCCGATCACCGGCCGGGTGGAATCGAGCGTCCTAGTCAGGTGATACAGGGCCTCGACCGCGTGTCGCTGGACCTGCACCGAGGTTAGCTCCGGAACTCCCCAGGACTCGTTGAACGGTATCCAGCAGACGATGCAGGGGTGGCTGTAGTCGCGCTCCATCGCCTCGCCCCACTCGCGGATGGTCCGCTTGATCGCGGTGCGGGTAAAGCGATAGGCCGAGGGCATCTCCTCCCAGACGATGAGCCCGAGCCGGTCGGCCCAATAGAGATAGCGGGGGTCCTCGATCTTCTGGTGCTTGCGTACGCCGTTGAAGCCCATCGCCTTGGCCAACTCGACGTCGCGGCGCAGCGCCGCGTCGCTCGGCGCAGCCATCAGGGTTTCCGGCCAATAGCCCTGATCGAGCACCATGCGCAGCATGTAGGGACGCCCGTTCAGCATGAAGCGGTCGCGAAGCGTGGTCACCGATCGAAGGCCGACGTAGGAGCTGAACTCGTCCACTGTCCGGTCGCCTTGCATCAGTCGGATGCGCGCATCGAGCAGGGTCGGTCGTTCCGGCGACCAGAGCAACTCGTTGCGAAAGTCCTCGATGCCCGGGTCCGACAGGACGATGATCCGGTCGGCTTCCCGGTTGACGACCTGATAGCGATCGCGAGCCAGCAACCTTTCGCCGTACCAGAGAGTCACCTCGACGGCGAGGTCCTCGATCAGATCACCCCCGACCCGGACGTCGAGACCGATGGCATAAGTCTCCACATACGGTGTCCAGCGAATCTTCTCGACGTAGGTTCGGCCGACTCGCTCCCACCACACGGTCTGCCAGATACCGGTGGTCCGGGGGTACCAGATCGCGTGCGGCTCGAGTTGCCAATCCTGCTTGCCGCGCGGCTTGGTGAGGTCGTGAGGATCGTCCTCGGCACGGACCGTGACCGTCTGTCGGCCGGAGGGCGCGAGCAGCGCCGTGATGTCCGACCAGAACGGCGTGTGTCCGCCTTCGTGACTGATTGCCAACGAGCCGTTGACCCAGACGCGAGCCGAATAGTCGACCGCGCCGAAGCGAAGAATCACCCGTCCTTCGTCCTTCCGATGCAGCGCGAACTCGCGCTGGTACCAGCAAATATGGTGGAACGAACAGTCCCGGATGCCGCTGGCTGCGGACTCGGGCGGGAACGGCACGGTGATGATGTGCGGCCAGTCGACCAGCGTTGCGGGATGGCTGTGCACCTGGGCGTCGTCGTAGCAGAACCGCCAGGGGCCGTTCAGCGATCCCCACTCCGCTCTTTCGATTTGCGGATGCGGGCAGAGACTCTCGCGGTTGGTCATCGGGCGATGTGGTGGCAAGTCATGTGCCGTGGGCCCGCCGCCAATTCCTCGACGGGCACGGCGTCTGCCGCGCCGCGCCAACGGAGGACCCGGCGACAAGCATGATGAACGACGCCGTTTTGCCTTTGACCGTGGAAGAAATCCGTGCGGGCGGGACGCCCGCCGGTCGTCTGGAGCTGTGGGGCGGCGTAGAGTGCACCATCAATCGGGTCGGCGACACTTTCTTTTCGCAACTCGAACGGGCCGGGCATGTGAACCGAGCTGGTGACCTGGCCCTGTTCTCAAGCCTCGGTATTCGCGCGCTCCGATACCCGGTCCTGTGGGAGGCAACCGCCCCGGACGGTGCTGGCTGTGCCGACTGGCGCTTTGCTGACGAGCGCCTAGGCGAGCTGCAGCGTCTCGGCATCCGACCGATCGTCGGCCTGGTGCACCACGGCAGCGGTCCCCGGCACACCCATTTGCTCGACCCTGCTTTCGCCACCGGCCTGGCTCGATTCGCCGGCGCCGTGGCCGAACGCTTCCCCTGGGTGGACGACTGGACGCCTGTCAACGAGCCCTTGACCACGGCGCGGTTCAGCGCCCTGTACGGCCTCTGGTACCCCCATGCCCGCGACGACCGGTCGTTCGTCCTCGCCCTCCTCAACCAATGCCGGGCGACGGTGCTGGCGATGCAGGCGATCCGGCGCGTCAATCCGCGCGCTCGCCTGGTCCAGACCGATGACCTGAGCCGCACCTACGGTACCGCGCAGGTCGCGGCGGCGGTCGACTTCTACAACGAGCGCCGCTGGCTCGCCTGGGATCTGCTTTGCGGTCGCGTCGCTCCCGGCAAGCCCATGTGGACCTATCTCGTTGCCCACGGCGCAACCGCCGACGAGCTGCATTGGTTCGCCGAGCAAGGATGCCGGCCCGACATCATCGGCGTCAACTACTACGTCAACGGCGAGCGCTGGCTGGATCATCGGCTCGACCGCTATCCGGCGCGACTGCACGGCGGCCCGGCGGACGGACGCTTCGCCGACATCGAATCGGTGCGAGCGCTGGCCACACCCGGTCCGGGCATCGCCCCGCTGATCGCGGAGGTGTGGGAGCGCTACGGCCTTCCCGTCGCCATCACCGAGGCGCATATCGATGCCAGGCGCGAGGACCAGCTCCACTGGCTGCTGGACATCTGGCGTGCCGCGGAAGGCCTTCGCGCCGACGGCATCGACCTGCGGGCGGTAACCACCTGGTCGCTGCTCGGCGCGTTTGACTGGAATACGCTGGTCTGCGAGGGTAGCGCCCACTACGAGCCAGGCGCCTTCGACATCCGCGCGCCGGCTCCCCGGCCGACAGCCGTCGCCGTTCTCGCGCGGCAGCTTGCAACCGGCGCTGCACCGACGCATCCCGTGCTGCAGGGCGAAGGCTGGTGGCGGAGACCCGATCGGTTCTCCTGCGTGCCCGTAGCGACACCAACGACCGTGACACCGCTGCATCTGCATCGTCCTCAGGTGGCAGCGGATAGGCGAACGCCGATCCTGATCAGCGGCGGCAGCGGGACCCTCGGGCGAAGCTTCGCTGCCATCTGCTCGCGCCGAGGCATTGCCTTCCGCTTGCTCGGCCGTGCCACCATGGACATCGCCGACCCGTCTTCGGTAAACACGGCCCTCGAGCGCTGGAGGCCCTGGGCGATCGTCAACGCCAGCGGCTACGTGCGCATCGATGCCGCAGAGGCCGAGGACGACCGGTGCTTTCGCGAGAATGCCCTCGGTCCGCAGGTCCTGGCCGAGCAATGCGCCGCCGCAGGCATTGCGCTGGTGACCTTCTCGAGCGACCAGGTGTTCGACGGCTCGATCGCCCGGCCGCGGACCGAAAGCGACCCTGTCCGGCCGCTCAACGTCTACGGACGAAGCAAGGCGAAAGCCGAGGCGCGCGTCCGCCAAGCTCATTCGGGCGCCCTGATCATTCGCACCAGTGCCTTCTTCGGCCCCTGGGACGAGCACAACTTTCTGGTTCATGCGCTGCGCGCCCTGGGGCAAGGCGAGCCGTTCACGGCCGCAGACGACGTCCGCGTCTCTCCGACCTACATGCCGGATCTTGTGGACACTTGCCTCGACCTCCTGATCGACGGCGAGTCGGGAGTTTGGCACCTCGCCAACGCTGGCGACGTCAGCTGGGCGGAGTTCGCGGCTCAGGGCGCCGCCTGTGCCGGGATCGGTGCCCATCGGCTGATCCGCGGCTCGGGCCCCTTGCCCGGCCAGATCGCCGAACGCCCCGCCTACGCCGTGCTGGGCAGCGAGCGCGGCTGGTTAATGCCCCCGTTGCACGATGCGCTTGTCCGCTTCGTCGCCGCACGTCCCGACCTTGGTCGGGGCCATGCCACGGACCGGACGATGGCGCGCCACGGCTAGCTATACCGAAACCGCCAATCCTGTGGCCGGGCTCGCGGCGCCGTGGTGCTGTTCCCGGCGCTTGGCGAGGCGCTTGAAGGTGGCCAACGCCTGGCCCACCACCTGATCCATGTTGTAGTACTTGTAGCTCGCCAATCTGCCGACGAAGGTGACGTTGGTGAGCGTCTCGGCCTCCGCCTCGTAGCGCTTGTAGATTGCGGCGTTCTCCGGGCGCGGAACCGGATAGTACGGATCGCCTTCGGCCCGCGGGTATTCGTAGACAATCGAAGTCGTCGGGTGCCTTTGCCCGGTGAGGTGTTTGAATTCGGTAATCCGGGTGTAGTCGTAGTCGTTGGGATAGTTCACCGTCCCCGTCGCCTGATATCGCTCCTGCGGCACATTGACATGGCGGAACTCCAGGCTCCGGTAAGGAAGCTTGCCGTGCCGATGACTGAAGAACGCATCGATCGGCCCGGTGTAGATCATGTGGTCCCAGGGAATCAGGTCGGCGATCTCGCGGTAGTCGGTGTTGACCATCACCTTGATGTTCGGGTGACGCAGCATGTTCTCGAACATGCGGGTATAGCCGTGACTCGGCATCGACTGGTAGGTATCGGCGAAGTAGCGGTCGTCTCGATTGGTGCGCGTCGGCACCCGGGAGGTGACGCTCGCGTCGAGCTCCGAAGCGTCGAGGCCCCAGTGCTTGCGCGTGTAGCCGCGGAAGAACTTGTTGTAGAGGTCGCGGCCGACCTTGCTGACGACGGCGTCCTCGGAAGTGAGAACGCGGTCCTTCTTCTCCGCGACCGATGCGAACCAGCCTTCTATTTCGAACGACGTCAGGCTGAGGCCGTAGAGCCTGTTGACCGTATCCAGGTTGATCGGAATCGGAACCTCGAGCCCGTCAACGCTCGCCAGCACCCGGTGCTGGTAAGGCCGCCACTCGGTAAAACGGGAGAGGTACTCGAAGACCTCGGCCGAGTTGGTGTGGAAGATGTGCGGACCGTAGGGATGGACGAGAACGCCGGAGTCGTCGTAACGGTCGTACGCATTGCCGCCGATGTGAGGTCGCTTGTCGACGACTAGGACGCGCTTGCCGGCCGCGTTGGCGAGCCGCTCCGCGAGTACGCTTCCGGCGAACCCAGCGCCGACAATCAGATAATTGAACCCCGCATGTCCCGGTACCGCCGTTGCCGCGGCCGTCTTGAACCCCTCGCTGCCTTTATCCACGTGACCTCCAGTTGAAGTCGGATCGAAGGCAACCCCCATGCCCAAAGCGAGCGTGGTTGGCGAAGGAGCTCCGTCCGAGGAGGCCGACGTCGAGGTGCCCCACACCTCGCCCCGAAGCCACAACAGCAGCAGGCTCCGACGGCGTCCGTTCGAGGGGGGCGGCGCCGCGGCGAAGAAAGAATCCCGGACCCCGGCCGCGATCAAAGCGTCAGAGCAGAAACAAGGTCGTGGGGTAGTTCTTCTCGAGACCACCCTGCAGCCTGTTGACTGCCTACCGAAGAACCGCGGGGCGGAAGACGGTCCGTCGCCTTTCGGGGGGTGAAGGCTGCGGGGGCAGAGCGCACCCTGCCCCCGGCGATCAACCCTATCAGACGCCGCCGCGACCAGACTGATTGCTCGACTGGTTTCCGTACTGGCCACCGGACGATGGATCGGCACCCGGTTGACTACCCGATGACTGTCCAGAGGAACGACCGCGATCCGCCATTGCACCCTGGTCGGAGCCTTGACCTTGCTGACCGGCGCGTCCGGTCTGGGCCTCCTGGTCGCGGCCACCGGCATCGCGTTGGCCTTGCTGCCCGCCGCTGCCATAGTTGCCGCTCGAGCCAACACTGGTGGCACTGCTGGAGCCGCCACCCTGAGCCGGTTGACCCATGGCTCCTGACTGCCGCGTCTGCTGATCGCGGTTGCCGCTTGCCTGGTTTTGCTGCTGCTCGGAGCCGCCGCCTCGCGACTGCTGTTGGCCGCTGCTGCCGGATTGCGGGTTCTGCTGTCCAGCTGTTCCCGATTGCGACTGCTGATCGCGAGTTCCGCCCGAATCGGCCTTCTGCTGGCCGGCGCTCGATGGCGAATCGCGCATTGCGTCCGAGCCGACCCGCTCGTTTTTGCCTGGGTTGTCTGCCATGGCTGGTCTCCTGAAATGTGACGGCGAATTGCCGCGCGCTTGTGCGCCCGGGAACAAGGCAAGGTACGTACCCGGCCACCGAGACACCTGCCGGGACCGTAGCGAACGCGATCGTTGCGCTCTGTCGTCCGAAGCTTCAAGCTTCGACGCCAGCGGCGACGGGCGAAGTGTCGCGACCCGACGCTGCTGATGTGCCCGGCACGGGCAAAGGCGCGCGACCGACGCCGAAAGAGGAGGACGAGCTCTTGGCTGGGACGAAGTCCCTGCGCCCTCTCGCCGACGGGGCACCGCTTCGCGAAAGGCCCCCACGTCACCGGGCGACTCGGCATCGAGGATCCCTGGATGCCTTGCCGCCGTTGGGCAACATCGGCACGCTCCAAAGCGCGCAAGCGACCGGGCGTGCAGCCCGAGACCCGATCGGCACATCCTTTGCCAGTCCACTCGCACAGCGCTAAGAACCACCAATGCAACCACGGCAGGACGGTCGAGTCGAGTGCGAGGGTGAACCTGATCGCTGGGTGCACTCCGCATGCCTTCTTTGCTCGAACGGTTGCGGGCTCGACATCGCCGTCAAGGATGAACGCATTGTGGGCGTCCGAGGCATCGTCGAGCATCCGGTGAACTTCGGTCATCTCGGCCCCAAGGGCGAAAACGCCTGGGTGGCCAACAATAGCCCGCGTCGCGGCATGTTGCCGATGATCCGGCGCACCAAAGGCGCTGAGCTGGAGGTTGTCGACTGGAACGAAGCGCTCGAGTTCTTCGTCAAGAACTTCAGAGCCGCTTGGGACCAAGGCCACGAGAACCTGGCTTGCTACAACTCCGGTCAGCTGACGATCGAAGAGTTCTACACATTGGGCAAGCTTTGGCGGGGAGGCTTGCAGTCCTCCAACATCGATGGCAACACACGGCTCTGCACCGCCACTTCAGCAACGGGACTGATGGCCAACTTCGGTGCCGACGGACCAGTGGCCTCCTATGCGGATATCGACCAGACCGACCTGCTCTGCCTCTATGGGCACAACGTCGCCGAGTCCCAAACGGTGCTTTGGGAACGCATGCTGGCTGCCAAGCGCCGCAACAACGGCCGGATCATCGTCTTCGATCCGCGCAAGAGCCCGACGGTTCGCCAAGGCGCCGATCTGCATCTGCAGGTCCGCTTGGGG